>JAEEGH010005161.1_pt1 | contig 32990 bp, 3 predicted proteins | sample 9134181 | NCBI WGS metagenome assembly JAEEGH01 (sample SAMN16246544, study PRJNA631951) | gut metagenome | biome: gut microbiome; feature: rumen; material: DP-attached | host: Bos | place: Iran: Karaj | collected 2018-10
TATTCGGTAAGACCACCAATGTTTGCTATTCCGTCTCCAAACTCGGGCTCGAAATCACCCAAGGCATCCTCAATGGTCATCTCGCTGGCCATGGGGAATCCAATCCAGTTCCATCCAGGGTTGATGGTGATTTCTATGCTTTCAGGATTGACAACCATGCCTTCCAACGTGATCGTGCAATCAGCGTTGACCTCTATCATGATCATTTCTCCGTTGGTCAGTTGGTAATCCTCCAAGCCGAGCCACAAACCGTCGCCGATATACTCGGCTTGGTCATTAAATGTGGCAATCGTCACACCATAGTCGCCAAGGGCATCTTCCAGCATCTCAAGTCCGTTGACATCGTTCATGTCAATGTACGTGCTGAACCAATTCCAGCCTTCAACCAACTCGATAGTCTGCACCACAGTGGCGCAGTCGGCCTGGATGTTGGTGAAGTTGCTCCAACCCTCCGCAGCTTGGTAGGCTGCCAAAGTGCCACAAGGCACATAGACCGGGATGTCGGTGGGGACTAAGTCAAAGGGAGAAGAGGCATTTAACGAAGGCGGAGTAGTTGCCAAGACGGTGATGGATTGCAGACCTGTGCAGTTCTGGAAAGCATAGTAGCTAATGGTGGTGAGGGAACCTGGAAGCGTGATGGAGGTCAATTCGGTGATGCCTGCAAAGGCGTATCCATTAATTGCCGTAACGCCGTCGGGGATGACAGTATTCTTGCAACCGGAAATCAAATTGGTCAAGGCAGTCGAGCCCAGCGCACGCGTATGGATGATGGCATTGCAGCCGTCGCGCGAGTCATACTTCGGGTTTTCAGGATCCACCGTGATGCTTTCCAGGGCCGAACAACTTCTGAAAGGATTGGTGCCGATGTCCGTCACCGATGCGGGGATGACAATAGAAGTCAAACTCGTGCAACCTTGGAATGCACTACCACCGATACTAATTAAATTCTCAGGGAGATCTATGGCAATTAAGGCATAACAGTTGCCGAAAGCAGCAGACCCTATGCTGGTCAATGTCGAGGGTAATGCAAAAGGAGTCAACACTCGGCAGTTCGCAAAGGCATAATTGCCGATGGATGTAATCGCAGGAGGTAAGGTAATGGAGGTCAGCGCACGGCAGCCACTAAAGGCATAAGCCTCTATGCTCGTTAATCCCGTAAAGTACTGCAACTCATCGAATGAAGTGATGGCTTGGTTGCCCTTGAACACGCTACTGTTGCTCTCTCCCGAAGTATTCAACGTAGTTACCGCGGCAGCTTGAGCATAGGTGATATGACCGTCACTACCCCAGTTGCTGGCGCAGATGGCTTCCACATTGGCATCGGCGAACTCAATATAGGCGCAGCCGTCGTAGAGGTTGGCGGCATAGGGCACCCAGCTCTCCGAATAGGCCGCTTTGGTGCCGCAAGGGATGTTGATTACCAAGTCGTCGGACACGCCGTCGAAGACGTTGTAGCCCAAAGTGGGCGGTGTCTCGGCCTGCACATTGACCTCAGTGAGGCCGCTGCAGTTTTCGAAGACGCCGTTGCCCATTTCAACAACCGTGCTAGGAATGGTGATGGAGGTAATGGCGGTCTGCCCGCTGAAGGCATAGCTTCCCAGAGCAGTGACATCATCGGGGATAACGGTGTTCTTGCAGCCCGTGACCAGGGTGTTGGTGGCTGTCTCGATGATGGCTTTGCAGTTGTTGCGTGCGTCGTAAACTGGGTTGCCAGATTCCACCCAGATGTAGTTCAAGGCGGGGCAGTTGCTGAACGGATTGCCTTCGATGTAGGTGACCGAGGGGGGAATGGAGAAGGATGTCAGGCTATTGCAACTTCCAAAGGCCAGCCAGCCGATGGTCTGCGTCGCATAAGGGATGTACATATTGTTCAGCTGGGTGTTGTAGAATGCCAGACTACCGATGTGAGCTATAGTGGGAGGCATTTCAATGGAGCTGAGCCAGGCACAGCCCATGAAGGCGTTGTCGCTAATTTCCGTCAGGCCAGTAAAGTACCACAACTCGTTGAAAGTCTGAATGCTGAGGTTGCCACTAAATACCTCACCTATACTCGTCACCGCGGCAGCCTCACCGTAGCTCAGATAGCCGTCATCGTTGGTGTCCCAGTTTTCCAAGCAGAGGGCACGTACTGCAGCATCGGCAAAATGGATGGTGTCGCACATGTCGACGATGTTGTAATCTTCAAAGATGTCCCAATCCGAATCATTCTGATAGACGGTCTTTGTGCCACAAGGCACATACACAGGAATGTCGATTTCAGCACCATAGAAGGCATCCTCGCCAAGCGAAGGCGGTGTGGTGGCTTCCACCTTGATAAACCAGAGTCCCTGGCATGTGCTGAAGGCATAATTGTGGATGGTGCCAATATTCTCACCAAAGGTGATGTTGGTCAGACTTTGACAATTCTCGAAAGCATAACTCTCTATCTGTGTCACCGTCGGGGGTAAGGTCACAGCCGTCAGTTGTTCGCAATCGCCGAAGTCTTCTTCGCCAATCGAGGTCAAACCCGTGAAGTATTGCAGTTCATTGAAACGGGTGATGTTGGATTCATAGAACTCGTTGTTGAGCGAAGTCACTGCGGCGGCTTCCCTATAGCTCAGCTCGCCGTCGAAGTTGAGGTCCCAAGCGTTCACGCAGAGTTCCTTTGTCAGGTTGTCCTCAAACACGATGTTGCAGTTCTCTACAAGGTCGAAGACGTTCCAGTCGGAGTCTTGATAGGTCTCGAGGCTACCGCATGGCACGTACACCTTGATGTTGCCCGAGGTCAAGTTCCCGAAAGTGAATTCCGCCATAGTGGGTGGCGTGATGGCTTCCACCTCAATCGTGTTGAGACTTGAACAATTGAGGAAGGCATAGTTACCGAGCATCTCCACCGAGGCAGGCAGGGTGATGTCGGTAAGATTGCTGCAGTTCTCGAAGGCCGAGACGCCGATGGCAGTGACACCGTAGGGGACAACGGTGTTCTTGCAGCCTGTAATTAAGGTGTTGGTGGCCGTGCGGATGATGGCGTTACAGCCGTTGCGCGAGTCGAAGACGGGGTTGCCCGCATCGACGTCGATATTGGTGAGGGCTGCACCCGTGAAGGCGTTGTCGTTGATGGTGGTCACCGTGGCAGGAAGGTAGACGGAAACGAGGTTGTCGCATTCGCCGAAGGCCAAGGTTTCAATGGTGGTCACCGAGTAAGGCAGGTCAATCTCGGTGAGACCACTTCGGGTGAAAGCAAAAGCACCGATGGTGGTCACACTGGGCGGAATGACGATGCTCTGCAGACTTGAGCAAGGTACAGATAGTCCTAGGTACGAAACGATTCCAAAAGCGTATTCTCCAATAGAAGTGATAGTGCTCGGCAGGGTGATGGCGCTGAGGCTGGCACAGCCCGCAAAGGCATAGTTATCAATCTCCGTCAAACCAGTGAAGTATTGCAATTCGTTGAAGGAGGTGATGGTTGGGTTATTTTTGAATACGCTGCTGTTGGTGACCCCTGAGGGATTCAGTGTGGTCACGGCGGCAGCTTCGGCATAACTCAACTCGCCGTCGCCGTAGGTGTCCCAATTGTCCACGCAAATGTCTTTCACGTTATCGTCCTCAAATACGATGTTGTAAGGCGTGCTGAAGCTTACATTATTACTCCAGTAGCCCATATAGCCCATCTCGCACTCGGTGCGTACCCTGGCTTGGTAGGAGGTGCCGGGCATGATGCCGTTAAATACGTATTGTCCGCTCTCTACAATGCCGGCGGAAGTCCAATCGGAACGATAATACTGAAGCTCGTCAATGAGCAAAGTGCGAGAAGGGCTTCTTAAATCATTGTGTCGGATGGCGATGTAGCCCATTCCTGAATATGTCGACAGGTTTAAATAAGTTCTATTCCAACTTGAATTAGCGATGCCAGTATACACGGGCTCACCGAAATCGCCACCGTCAATATCTGTTCCCGTTGTGGACACATAAACCGTAAACTCTGTATCATTACCGACACATCTCCTATAGAGTGTAAGTACACCGCCCAATTCAACTTGAGGCGAAATCAGCCAGTCGTCACCTTGGTCTGTGGGAGTACAAACAGAAGCGAGGCTATAAGAACCAGAATAATGAAGGCCAAATCTGTACCAGCCTCCACTCGACTCCAAGCCATTTTTCACCACAGTCCATCCTTCAGGCACGCCGTTTTCAAAGCCTGTTTCTTGTCCGGCCCTAAACATCAGTTCGTCATAGGCTCCCTCGCTGTCCCAAGTCAAAGTGGCCGTAAAGGGGCCGACCTCGTTCGCTTGCAGGTTCTGGGGCGCGTCGCAGAGATCGGGGGTGGTGAATTCCACCGGGTTGGTCCAGGAACTGTAGTAGGTCTCGCCGTCCACGATATAAAGCGCACGGATGCGAACGAGATAGGTGGTGGGGTAGTCCAACTGGTCAATGATGAGGACATCGTCAGGGCAGGTGTAATTGTCTATCAAATCCATATACTCATTGAGCAGTTCCACTTCAGAGCTAGACTGTTGCTCATTCGGCGTCCACGACAGCGTCACCTGCTCGGGCAACAGTTCGGTGACCACGAAATTGGTGGGTGGCAGGTAGGTGTCGGTCTCGTAGGTGAAAGTGACCTTGGGATTAAACGTAGTGTTATAAGGCATTTCGTCACGTTCATCATAATAGATCGAAGGATTGCTGTTGGAATTACGCACCCCGAGCCATCCTGTAGGATTGAAGTTCTGGCTTGGCGTGAAGGCGTACTCTTCTTGATAGAAGCCCACCAACAAGTTGCCTCCAGTGTAATAGAATTGATTGTAATCGCCTAATGTGATGGTCATGAGGTGGTTGTTAATTGTAGGATTAGAGGAGCCAATACAATACAACTCATCCCAATCGTAGAACTCACCATCGCTGAAGTCGTTTTGACTCACCACTTTCAAATAGACATCGAAACTAGCGTCTTCGCCCCAGGGTTGGCCATTGGTATACGGTTGGTTGTCGAACGTCAAGCTATAGACTCGGCTATACAGCATGTCGGTGAGTTGCTCGGCGGGGATGATGAACTGGGTTCTTGACTTCTGCGAACCACAGCTGTAACCTGTGATTGGCACTTCTTCGCTTGTGTCACTGCCATCGTTCACCGTCAGCGAGGTACGAGGCAGGGTGGTGAATGTCGTGCTGATTAGATTGCTGGGGCCGTCGTCGTCTTCACAATATCCCGTCACCTGGATTTCGTATTCTTCTCCCGGTTGAAGTCCTTCAAGCAGGCGGAAAGGCTCGTAGACGGTCTCGCCATCCATGTCGTCGGCGCCTCCATAGGTGTACCAACTGGTCTGGTTGCTTTGGCCCGGGTCCCAAGTGACGAGGGCGGTGTGTTGGGTGACCTCCACCTGCAGGTTGGTGGGATCGGCGCACATGGACTCGGTGTTAAACACATCCGACGCCACCCAATCGCTTGTGGTGGTGCCGTCGTTGTAGCGCACCCATGCCCTGTAGGGACTGCCAGCTTCGAGTCCTGTCACAGTATGTTGGAGATAACCGTCAAGGTGTTGGTAATAATCGCCGTTCGCTTGCATGTATTCCGGGGTGCAATTATTAATATAATTTGGGTCGCTGTAATAGGGCAGCCACAGATCCCAATGGTATTGCATGGGCGAGGCAGGCGTCCAGCTTACCTTGGCTGAGTGGCCGGCCACTTCGCTCACCGTCACCGAAACGGGCGGTGCCGACAAGTCGTGGCTATGGATGGCGACGTTGTCGATATGCACATGGTTGGTGGCGTCGCCGCTGTTGGTGCATTCGGCATAGAAAGCCACCTGGATGTTCTGGTTCTGGTAGCCGTCTAAGGAGCAATAGTGGGTGCCGTCCTCCGGGTCGAGATAGTTGAGGTCGGGCCAGCCAGTCATTTCGCCGCTCCATCCTGCCAACGCGTGCCAAGTAGCTCCACAATCGTTGGTGACCAGGACGGCGATGAACTGATGGTCTTGTTCCCCGGGCGTGATGGGCACTTGGTTGCCCGTCGCTCGCGTCATGCCGAGGTCGAAGCTGAGAAAGACGTTGTCGGCGTTGCCGAAGTTGATGAGGGGCGAAACGAGCCATCTGCGTTCGTTGCCACTACTGTTGCCCAGTGTCGCATAGGCGTGGCTGTCGTATACGCCGTTTTGCTCGCCGAAACTCCATGTGAAATTCGTGTTGGGCGTCAGCGTGGCTGTGTAGACATTGTTGCCATTATAGTTCAATGCGCCCAAATAAGTGGCCCAGCCGTCGGGGGCGCTGTTGGTGTCGAAAGGCTCGTCGAAGGGGATGCCTCCGGGCGTCGTTGTCATGAAGTCGCAGCACGTCCAGTTGCTTATGGTGTTGCCGCTGTGGTAGCGCACCCAGGCCTTGTAATGCGTGCCTACTGTGAGATTTTGGGCATCATAATACAGGTAACCTTGGCGATGCACAATTAGATTTGATGGAGGCGTGGAAAGGTCGAATTCGCACACGCACACGTCCCATTCGTGTTGCATGGGGTAGGCAGGCGTCCAACGCACCTTGGCCGAGTTGCCACTAATGTCGTTCACCGTCACAGAAACAGGCGGCGTCGTCATGTCGTAACTCTGGATAGTGACGTTGTCGATATGCACGTGGTTGCAGTTGTCGCTGGCGTCGGTGCATTCGGCATAGAAGGCCACTTGGATGGTCTGGTTCTGGTAGGCGCTCAAGGAAATAGTTTTGTAGGTATTGTCGAAATCATCCAAGCCTTCGAGGTTGTAGAAACCACTCTCATGGCGCCAGGCTCTCAGTTCATGCCAGGTAATGCCGCTATCGTTGCTGACCAGCACAGAAAAGTATTGGTTGTTCTGCGCATCGTGCGTGAGAGGCACCTGAGTACCCGATTCCCGCGACATGGCGAGGTCAAAGCAGAGGAATATGTCGTTGGCGTTGCCGAGGATGATGGGGGGCGATATGAGCCATTTGTAGTCTTGGCTGGTGGCGCCGATCCAGGCGTAGGCATGGCTGTCGAACACGCCGTTTTGCGTTCCGAATTGCCATGCGTAGGTGTAAGGTGTCAGCGTGACGTTGGTGTAGGTGGTATTGGTGTAATCCCAATTCAACGCGCCCGAGTAGGTGCTCCAGCCTTGCGGGGAGCTGCTCGTGGCGAATGGTTCGGTGAAGGGGATGGTCTCGGCAGGATAGATATGGACGTCGTCGATCATCCATCCGTTGCCGCTGCCGTAGGCAATGCATTGGAAAGCCAGTCGTGCGCCAGTCGGCACGTTGCTGAAGGCGACATGCATGTCCCGGTAGGTCGTCCAAAAGGTCTGGAAGTCTAGGGTGGTTAGGCTCACGAAGTTGGTGAGGTTACCGCCGGAAGGGATGTAGCCGACGCGGATCATACCGCCATACTCTATGATGGAGGGGCGGCAGCGGAAGTCGAGTTGCAAGGAGTTGAGCTCGGCATCGTCAAAATACGTCAGCATGGCATAGCCTGTGCCTTCCAGCCTCTTGTATGAGGTGCCTCCGTTTTGCACGCTCATGTTGGTGGCAATCCATCCCTCGGGCAGGCTGCCAATGGCGATGTCTTGGAAGTCCTGGGTATAAGGAACCGGAAGCGTAGGCATGGTTATATCCACAATATCGATGGTCCATGCCCCTTCGCAGCGGATGGCTATGCGGGCGTTGGCCGGAGCCCCGCCTAAGAAGACATCATAGTATTGCCAACCACCCCATGTCTGGGTATGTGTCCACAGGGCGGTGAAGGTCGACGGGTTGTCGTTGGTCACGTAGCCTACTGAGAGACTGGGGGAATTGCCGTTTTCATACCTGAACGACAAATGCATATTGAGCGTGTTGATGGGAACGTTGAATTTGGGCAACAAGGCACAGCCGGTGGTAAAACGAGGAGTGCTGTTATAACCATAATTGTTCGCAATCCATCCTTCGGGTTGTTCATAACCCATAGGGGATGGGAGTGAATAGGGAACTGCAAAAGGTTGCGGAATAGAATACACCGAAGCATCATTTATATACCAATCCCCGTTGCAACGGATAGCCATTCGGGCGCCGGACGGCAGTCCGCTGACATTGTATAGGACCCTCTTCGGTTGATAAAGGCCCCATGAAGAAGAATTGCTGAAGGTCTGTAAGGCAACGAAGGTCGACGTACTATTGTTGGTCACATAGCCCACCTGGATGGATTGGGTACTAGTGTTTTTGGGTTTTACCATAATGTCCAACAGGAGCGTATTCAAGGAGGCGTTGAACTGGGGCAGGATGGCGCAACCGGTGGTGAGGTAGGCATTTCCAGAATAGAAATAGTTATCTACATTCCAGCCTTCAGGCAGCGCAGTGGGAGTAAAGGTTGCGTGATAAGGCACGTCAAATGATGTCGAAGTCGACTGGATGGTCTTCACCTCCACCCCACCAAGGCCCCAATCTCCATTGCAAAAGATGGCCATTCGGGCACCATTCGGTACCATCGAATAGAGGATGCACTTGGGCAGGTAGTCACTCCATGAGGATGAAGGATATATGGTCTGTAGTGTTGTGAAAGTCGAGGGGCTGTTGTTGGTGACGTAGCCTATCAAGATGCTTTGGGCCGAGGAGCCTTGGGGTCTGAGCGCGATGTCCATCTCGAGCGAGCCGATGGAGGTGCTGAACTGAGGCAGGATGGCGCAACCAGTGGAGAGGTAGGCTCCTGAGCTGGAATGATAATTATAATTATCAGCCGCCCAACCTTCAGGTTGGCTGGTGGAGCCTAGGGTCGCGGTGTAGGGAACGGCATAGGTTGTGGTTGGAACTTCAACGTGTATGTTTCCGATTACCCAATCCCCGTTGCAGTAGATGGCCATTCGGGCATTGCTTGGAACCCCACTCACATTGAAAGATATTCTTTTTGGCTGATAACCAACCCAAGAGGGGGTATAGGTCTTGATGGCCGTGAAGGTCGAGGGATTGCTGTTGGTAACGTAGCCTATCGAGATGTTTTGGGCTCCTGAGTTGGAACTTAAACAGATGTCCAGCTGAAGCGTGTTGAGCGCGACATTGAATTGAGGCAGGATGGTGCATCCAGAGGAGAGGCGTGCATGATTAGCATAGAAAGAATAATAATTATCAGCAATCCAACCCAAGGGAAGCATGTTGTTATTAATGGTTGCATCGTACGGAACGGAAAGGGATGTGGGGGGTACTTGAACGTGTACATGATCGATTTTCCATTCTCCGTTACATAAAATGGCCATCCGAGCGCCTGTCGGAATAGAACCAGTGAAATATATCCTTTTCGGCATAAAAGTGTTTTCATAGTAATAGGTCCTGATGGCCGTGAAAGTAGTGGGGTCGTTGGGATTGGTGACGTAGCCTAACGAGATACTTTGGGCATTGGCATTTAGAGGCCCTATACAAATGTCCAACTGAAGCGAGTTGATGGGGTAATTGAACTGCGGCAGGATAGCACAACCTGTTGACAACCAAGAATATGGGACGTTGGTGTTACCATAATGATGATAGTTTTCTGCTATCCATCCTGCAGGCGTTTGTGAATACAGGTTCGCAGTATAGGGCACAATTGTTGGACTAGGTATAGATTGTACTATCATATTGTCGATGCACCATTTCCCATAGCAGCGGAAGGCCATTCTGCCATTGGACGGCGCATTGGAGTAAATGATGGTCTTGGTGTCATAACTGGTCCATGAGGAGGAATTGTCGTACACTTTGAGCGGCACGAAAGAGTTGCTACTGTTGATGTAACCAAATTCGATGCTTTGGGCAGTGGCATCTTTCGGCTTTAGATCAATGTTCAACTGAAGCGTGTTGAGGTTAGAGGAAAACTGGGGCAGATAGGTGACGCCAGATAAGAAATACGCTCCTTCGGAATACATATAATTCTCTGCCACCCAACCTTCGGGTTGAAACATGTCAAAACTCGGCTGATAGGGTATGTCGTAAAGCGGTGTGTTTTTGGTGGTCACGCGGACACCTTGAAAGCACCATTCTCCAGTGCAGCGGAAGGCCATTCGGCAACCCGACAGTGAGCCATAGTATTTAACCCGTTTTGGCTCAAATCCAGTCCATGAAGAGGAATAGGTGTAAGTATTCAGTGGAGTGAAGTCGTCGTCGCTGTTGATATAACCAATTTCAATGCTTTGGGCATAGGAGTTTCGAGGCTTGAATGACAGGTCTAGTTGAAGTGTGTTGAGGTTGGAGGTAAACTGAGGTAGGACGGCGGTGCCCGTTTGGAAAAAACGCTCAGTACTGTATGTGTCATAATTGTTGGCATACCAACCCTCAGGCTGCAAATTTTGTGAATTAAAGGTTAGGGTATAAGGCACGTCAACAGGACCTGGTGTCTCATATACGCGCACATCCGAAATAGACCACCGATGATATGCGAAGAAGGCTATCCTGGCATTGGCGGGAACATCTGTGAGTACGGCCCTCTTCCATTTCCAAGCATCAACCCATGATTCACCCATATAAGTGAATAATTCAACGGTGTGGAAGCTGCTAAGGTTATTTACATCGGTAAGATAACCAATTTCAAAACTAGAGCCGAACGGAGGATCATAAAAAGGTTCCACTCGTACGTCTACCGTAAGTGTGTTGGTGGGAACGTTGAATTCGGGAAGGATAATGTGTCCGGTATTGAACGCATAATATATCGTTCCATTATACGTGACTCCATAATGGTCAGCTATCCAACCCGTAGGCAGGTATTCGCCACCGACTGAGGTGTAGTAAGGCACGCTTGTTTGCGCCTTAGCTATGTCAGGCCTCATGAAGAGGCAGGCCATCAGCGCGAAGAGCGCCAGTAAGGTTTGGGGTAAAGATTTTGTTTTCATAATGTATAGGTTTTTAAATTGGACAATTCGAGGACAGAATAGGTTGTAATCGGGGCGCAAGATAGGTATTTTATTTGGGAAATGCAAGGGGTTTTGGTTTAGAGTGGAGAGATTCCCTGCGGGAATGGAGAAATGTCACTAATCTACATGCGGCGGTAGGAAACGTTACTGGAATTGAAACAGGTGCCACCGCCGCTGGTAACATAAATGACATGCTCCATTGACTTCGTCGAATCTTCGATTTCCCCAAGGAAATCTCCCAAACAATAATTTTAACAAAATATTGATAATTGATTTTTTATTTCTATATTTGAAGCGTCTTTTTCCGCAATTATCAACCAACTAAAACATCATACTATGAAAAAATTTCTACAACACCGAAAAGGAGTTTTCGTCCTCCTCCTTGCCCTCTTTCTCGGCATGGGAACGGCGTATGCGTACGATTTCTCAGCGACCTGCCCCTCAGGGCAGACGCTCTACTACAACATTACCGATGCCACCAACCATTATGTGGAGATAACCTGTCCAGGAACACCTAATGAAGATGGTTGGCAAGGATTTACCAAACCCACAGGAAACATCACCCTGCCTTCCGAAGCCACCTATAATAGTGTGACCTACACTGTGACTAAAATAGGCGATTATGCTTTCTATGAGTGTAGCGGATTGACGGGCACACTGAACATCTCGGCTACCGTGACTACGATAGGCCACTTTGCTTTCGCTAATTGCTATGGCTTCACGGGTCCGTTGACTATTCCTAACTCCGTGACCTTGATAGGACACTATGCTTTCATGAATTGCCAAGGTTTCACGGGTTCGCTGACTATTCCTAACTCTGTGACCTTGATAGATTATGGAGCTTTTAGAGAATGCTATGGCTTTACGGGTTCGCTGACCATCGGCAGTTCTGTGACCACGATAAGCAATTATGCTTTTGCGAACTGTAGTAGCTTTACGTCGATGATGGTGCTTCCCGGGACGCCTCCCTCCTTAGGCATAAACGTATTCGAAAATGTGCCGACATCCATCCCCGTGTATGTGCCTTGCGACCAAGTGAGTGCCTATCAGAATGCCTCGGGCTGGAGCAGTTTCAACGATATGCAATGTCTCGATATATTGACCTATTCCATCAACGACGATGGTGTCTCCGTCACCGTGACGGGCAATTTGTACGGCACTGCCGCCACGGGGCCGCTTGTCATCCCCGAGACCAAGACCATCGATGGCGTCACTTACACCGTGACCGCGATCGGACAAAATGCTTTTCTTGGTTGCAGTGGCTTCACAGGCAACCTTGCCATTCCGAATTCAGTGACAACGATAGGCTTTCAGGCCTTCGCTGAATGTTCGGGCTTTACTGGTTCGTTGAGCATTCCGAACTCGGTGACCACAATAGATTTTGGTGCATTTGGCTGGTGTCCTAACTTTACAGGCACTCTTACCCTCCCGAATTCCCTGACCGTGATAGGGAACTTCGCTTTCTATCTTGACTCTGGCTTCACAGGCATGCTGACTATTCCGGACTCAGTGACTTCGATTGGAGAAAGTGCATTCAGTAGTTGCAGTTTTACAGGCTTGACCCTTGGCAATTCCTTGACCACGATTGGAAAACATGCTTTCCACGCATGCCACACCTTCACAGGTCCGCTGACCATCCCCAATTCGGTGACCACGATAGGTAGCCATGCTTTTTATGCTTGCGATCATTTTACGAGCTTGACCCTCGGCAATTCCGTGACCACGATAGACAGCTGGGCTTTCAATAGTTGCGATGGTTTAAAAGGCTCACTGACCATCCCTAATTCCGTGACTACAATAGGCGACAGCGCTTTTGGTTGGTGCCAGGGTTTTAATGGCACGTTGACCATCGGCACAGGTGTGACTTCGATGGGTGCAAGCGTTTTCGATTCCGACGACGGCTTCACAGAAGTGATATACAACGCTATCAATTGCGCGAATGTTGAGTATACTGCCAAGCCTTTTGAAGGTTGTGGAGGCAGCCTCACCATTGGCAATGCTGTTCAAAGGATTCCTTCAAGTATGTTTTTGGGATGCACTGGATTCACGAGTTTGACCATCGGTAATTCAGTGACTTCAATTGGATGGCGTGCTTTCGATGGTTGCAGTGGCTTCACGGGAAGCCTGGTTATTCCGAATTCAGTGACAGAGATATCTGATTATGCTTTCCGTAATTGTAGCGGCTTCACAGGTAGCCTGACACTTGGTTCATCCTTGACTTCTATCGGTGATTTGGCTTTTGGTTATTGTGGTTTTACAGGCACATTGTCTATCCCAAATTCCGTGACCACGATAGGCCAAGCAGCTTTCTATGAATGCACTGGACTCACTGGTGAGCTGATTATTCCTGGCTCTGTAATCCAGATACAGAACTCTGCTTTCTATGGCTGCACTGGTTTCACTGGTCTGCTAACCATCCCCAATTTCGTGACCTTGATAGGCAATTATGCTTTCTGTGGTTGCAGCGGCTTTACGGGTATGCTGACTATCGGTGCTTCCGTATCCTCAATAGGTAATGATGCTTTCAATGGTTGCACAGGCTTGACTTCCATGATGGTCTATCCCGAGACGCCCCCCACTTTGGGCTCAAACGCATTTTATTCTATGCCAACGACCGCTCTTGTGAAGGTTCCGTGCGGAAAATTGAGCACCTATCAGAGTGCCTCGGGCTGGAATGCGTTCTCTAACATGCAGGAGTATTGCGACCCCTTGACCTATTCCATCAACGCCGATGGTGTGTCCGTTACCGTGACGGGTCACGTGGACGGCACCAGCGCCACAGGTGAGCTCTTCATCCCCGAAACCAAGATCATTAATGGCGTTTCTTACACCGTGACCGCGATTGGTGATCACGCTTTTTATAATTGTAGCGGCCTTACAGGCTCGCTGACCATTCCGAATACAGTGACTTCTATAGATAACTATGCTTTTGATGGTTGCTCTGGTTTTACTGGTTCGCTGACTCTCAGCAACTCTCTGACCACCCTCGGCAGATATTGTTTCGCAGATTGCACTGGATTCACGGGCAACTTGGTGATTCCCAATACTGTGACTTTTATTGATGAAGGCGCTTTTGCTTGGAGTACTGGCTTCAACGGCACACTGACCCTTAGCAATAACTTGACCACCATCAGCAAATATGCTTTTTATTATGTGGCGTGCACTGGCAGTCTGACCATCCCGAATTCCGTGACCACCATTGGCTTAGGAGCGTTTGGTTTTTGCAATGGCTTCACAAGCTTGAGTCTCGGCAATTCCGTGACCACGATAGGCGGTTGGGCTTTCACCGGTTGCACTAACCTCACAGGTACGTTGACCATCCCTAGTTCTGTGACCTCAATAGGCGAGAGTGCTTTCCAAAACGATAGAGGCTTCACACAAGTGGAATACAATGCCATCAATTGCGCCAATATATCCTCTTCAGCAAGACCTTTCGAAGGATGCACTGCCACCACACTCACCATCGGCAACAGCGTGCAAAGAATCCCGAATTATCTCTTCTTCGAGTGCTCCAACTTCACGGGCTCTTTGACTATCCCGAATTCCGTGACCTCGATTGGCATCGGTGCTTTCAGAAATTGCACCGGCTTCACAGGCTCACTGACCCTTGGTAACTCCTTGGTTTCATTAGACGTAGATGCTTTCACTAATTCCAAATTTACTGGACCCTTGACCATCCCGAATTCAGTGACCACGTTAAGCATGTATGCTTTCTGGTATTGTACAGGCTTTACAAGTCTGACCATTGGTAGTGGCGTGACTTCGATAGGAAAAAGAGCTTTCGGGTACTGCAGTAGTATCACCCAAATCAACTACAACGCTATCAATTGCGCAGATGTTGCTGAAGATACCAAACCTTTCGAAGGATGCGCTGCCGCCACCTCGCTCACCATCGGCAGTAATGTGACAAGAATCCCCGCTTATATGTTCTTCCAGTGCAGTAACTTCACAGGCTCACTGAGTATCCCCAACTCTGTGACTTCGATAGGCAATTATGCGTTCGCTGAATGCTATGGCTTTAATTCTTCGCTATCCCTCGGCAACAGCTTGACCACTATAGGCAATTTCGCATTGTATGGTATAAACTGCACGGGTACTCTTAACATCCCTGAATCCGTGACCACAATAGGCGATTTCGCTTTCGCATGGTGCCAAAGTTTTACAGCGTTGACCATTAATAATTCCGTGACCACGATAGGTAATTCTACATTCTATAAATGCATCAACTTAGCTTCCCTAACGGTCCATCCCGAAATACCACCCACTTTGGGCAATGGTGCATTTGAGGCTGTTCCAACGGGCATCCCTGTCTATGTGCCCTGCGGCTCTATCAGCAACTATCAAGCGGCCTCAGGCTGGAGCAATTTCACCAATTACCAATGCCTCCCTTGGACCGTAACTCTTACAGCCAATCCGAATGGCGGAGGCTCTATGACTGGTGCGGGGACCTATGCCAATGGAACCTCATGCACTGTCACGGCCACACCATACTCCAATTACCAATTCATGCACTGGAGCAAGAACGGGACGCTGGTCAGCTGTAATGCTACCTACAGTTTTACCGTCATTGAAGATACCGAGCTTGAGGCCGTCTTCATGCCTCTGGAGAATGCAGGTACGGTTATCGGCGAAGGCGAGAATACCAGTGTCTATCTTCCCAGTTATTCGTATTATAAGTATGGCTTGACAGAACAAATCTACAGGAGAGTCGAGTTAAGCGGAATCACTACCATCACCAGCATCTCTTTCTTCAATGAGGGAGCCACAAAGACACGCACCTACGATATCTACCTGATGCACACAACCAGAGCAAACTTTGATAGCACTACGGACTGGATTCCAGTATCTTCGTCCGATAAAGTATACAGCGGCAGCGTGACCATGAAGGAAGGTCTTTGGACCACTATCGAGCTCGACACGCCCTTTAGCTACAATGGCTCCAACAATCTGTTGCTCGTCGTGGACGACAACACGGGCACTTATACCAACTCACCCCATATGAAATGCCGTGTGTTTGATGCCACGAACGATTTCCATGAACTCTCAAACCAGACACTCCGTATCATCAGCGACAACACCAACTACGATCCCTCCAGTCCATCTTCTTACACGGGTGTACTCATGACAGTGAAGAACCAGATCATACTCAACAGACCCGTATACACCATCACCGTAACCACGAATGATGCATCGATGGGAACGGTGACGGGAGGTGGACAATACGGTTACGGTGACTTGTGCCGACTGAAAGCCACGGCCAGTTCAGGCCATACCTTCTTGGATTGGATGAGAACCGATGGTGTGGCCGTCTCAGACGAAGGGGAATATGAGTTCATTGTTACAGGCGACAGGACACTGAGGGCGAATTTCTTTGAAGGCACCGATGTCTGCAATCTCACGTTCAACTTTGAAAACTATGACCACAATTGGGGCAGCCATTATCTGGAGGTGCATTTTGGAAACGGGATGAGCCATTTGTTTGGTGTATTAAATGGTGAACAGACCGCCACCTTCACATTGCCGTTAATCAACGGGAGTCATGTCGAGTTGAACATGCAGAATGGAACATTCTCCGACCAATACCCCTTCGAGGTGCGCTATGCCAACGGCAATTTGGCTTGCGCGAGTGCCGTCCTTACTGGTGAATCTTCTTATAAATTTGACATGGATTGCGAGGAAATGCCTGCGGCATGGGCATTTGTTGGTAATGGAAACGGCACCACTAACAATTATCTTCCTAGCTTTTCATACTACAACTATGGGTTATCGCAACAGATCTACACTGCCAACGAGATTGGCACGGCGGGCAATATCAGCAGCATCGCCTTCTACAATCAAGGAAATAATAACACGAAGACACGTACCTATGATATCTACCTGAAGCCGACAAATAAGTTTGAGTTTGTCAACGAACACGACTGGATCAGCATTTCTGAAGAAGACAAGGTGTTCAGCGGCAGTGTGACCATGGTTTGCAACGAATGGACTGTCATCACCTTTGACAAGCCTTTTGTCTACGATGGCACCTCCAACCTTGTCCTTGTCATGGATGACAACTCAGGAAATTATTCTACACCTCACATGGCTTGCCGAATCTATAATGCTAATGGCGACCAGTCCCTTTACATCTATAGTGACGGCACGAACTACGACCCAATCCATCCTTCAGCCTACATTGGGACGCTTATGAGCAAGAAGAATCAAGTCTACTTTGGCTTCACTTCGTCAATAGACTGCTGGACTCCTACGTTCTTAACCACCACCGACATCACATCCTATTCTGCCACCCTTGCCTGGACCAGTTATCAGGACAGCTACAACCTGCGATACAGAGTTGCTCCTCCTTTCTATGAAGACTTCGAAGATGAGGAAACATTTGCTGTCGACTGGACTTTCATCAGCAATAACAACGCAAATGACATCGGAGTGAATGTCAATTCCGCCGGATTCTATACCGCTGCATACAGCGGCACGCATGGTTTTAGGTTCTCATCTTACCACTATGCGGAAGATGGTGAAGACTACAACCAATATCTGGTTTCTTCCCAACTGACCACGATGGGTGAACTCAAGTTCTATGCAATGAAGTCCAGTAATAATGCTGAAAACTTGTATGTTGGTTATTCCACCACCTCTGATGACTTGGATGCCTTCACTTGGAGTGATGATCTTGGCCTTACCACTAGTTGGGTGGAATATACACAAGAGCTACCCGAAAATGTGAAATACATTGCCTTCCATTACTATGGCGACTATAAGTATTACGTCTATTTGGACGACATCACCATCGGTGACAACGACATTCCGATAGGGCAGTGGATTAATGTGAACAACATTGCCGGTACCACTACTGATATCGTCAATCTCGACCCCTCTACCAACTATCTATGGCAGGTGCGAGGCAACAACACCAGCTGCAACGATAACGGTCACACTCAGTGGAGTAAAAAGGCCAGCTTCGCCACCAGGTGCGGAGCCGTCTACGTTGATGCTGGCAACCCATTCTTTGAAGGCTTTGAAGACACTGACTTTGCACCTGACTGCTGGGAAAACTATTCAACGGGCTCATATCAATGGATAAGAAACACCAACAGCACTTATGTCTATTCCGGTTCGACTAGTGCTTATAGCCAATATTACGGCGACAACTATTTAGTGCTGCCAGACATCGAGCTTTCCGCTAATGCTCCGACAGCCCAATTCACCTTCTGGTCGATTAATAATTATACTAATTACTTTGTAGCAGGCAACAACACAGTCGTGCTGCTCAATGGCGGCAACGAAACTGTGCTTTGGTCAGCCGAAACGGCAAGTGATGTGTGGGAAGAAACCACCATCGATCTCAGTGCCTACTTAGGCCAGACCATCACTCTCGCCTTCAAGTATGCCGGCTACAATGGCAATGACTGGTATGTTGACGACGTGGAAGTTTCGGCGGCACCTGCGACTTCTGTGACTCAGACGATAGAGTTGGTTGAGGGATGGAACTGGGTTAGCATCTACATCGACATGAACGGTGTCAACGGACTTGAGATGCTGGAAGATGCCCTTGGTGACTATGGTGTGACGATTGCCACATTTAATGACCAAGCCGAGTATATCGGCGACGGTTTGTGGCTCGGCTTGGAGGATTACCAGCTGACAAACAATGAGATGATCATGATAGAGGTCAACGCCGATTGCACGGTTACGCTGCAAGGCCTGGTCGTCAATCCTGAAAGCATAGAAATCACCATCAACCCTGGATGGAACTGGATTGGATTCCCCATGGCCAGCGAGATGACCATCGAGGATGCCTTGGGTGATTTCGACCCCGAGTTTGGAGACGGAATAGCAAACATTGGTGGTCTTACCGAATACCTGGGAGTGTGGGATGGCGATTTTGCCACCTTGATTCCTGGACAAGGCTACATGTACTATTCAGAAAGAGATTATACCTTTACCTTTATCTTCCAGACAGGAGGATCAAAGGCCAGGGTTAAAGCTGTTTCTCCAAACAAAACTAAGAACGAAGAAAAGCCAAGACCTAGATTAGACGACAAACAATAATCCTCGGTCTTGACTGAACTTGAAACGGCCGCTCTCGTTTGAGGGTGGCCGTTTTTGTGGAATCTCAATTAGCCATTTGAAAAATGTTGCTTCCTGTATTCCTTGGGTGAGATTCCGGCACTGGCCTTGAAATACCTTGAGAACGACATGGAGTCGTCGAAGCCAAGTTGTTGGCTGATTTGCTGGATGGTCAGGTCGGGCCGATAATGTAGCAACGTCTTGGCTTGAATGACGACATAATGGGCTATGCATTGAACGGCACTGATACCCGTGTCTTTTTTGATGAGTTTGCCAAAATATTTAGGTGAAAGGCAAAGCAATTGGGCATAGAATTGCACCTCGCGACTTTCTTTGTAGTGCAGTGCCAACAAATCATAAAACTTCCTGAACAACAGGTTGTCGTCGGTAATGGATTGTCGGTTTTCGACCTTATCATCGGTCTGTCGGAAATTGTCGACCAGCTTCGATATCACGTCAAGGATTCCTATGGCCGTTTCTTTTCGCGACGGTAAGTCGAAACTGAGGACTGACTTCAGCAGCTTTATGGCATCGCAGATGCAGAGGTAATGTTCCTCACTAAGATGGAAACTTGGCTGACTATGGAACAAAAGGCTGTTTCCGTAAGTGAGACGCGGGCGTAATTCATCATAAAAACTTGATGAGATAATGAGTAGAGTGGAGCGATAGTCTTCTGAGGTTTCCTTGGCCAGTATGGGATGGTTGGGATAGACCAATGAGAAGTCGTGGGCACAAAAGTTGATAGGCTTCATGTCGTATTCGCCAATCGAATAGCCTTGATGGCAGATGACGATCACAAGATGGGGCGACACGAAAGGTTCGTTAGGTATGTCGGAAGAAGGCAGCCTTACGACATCCTCAACGAGAAAGACACCGTGCTCCTCAATTTTCTGGTTTAATACTACAACGGGATGAGGCAATTGGAGCGTTGATGGACTTTTATTCATGGTTTTTCGACCTTTTGTTTGCAAAAATACCATTATTTCTATAATAAAACTGATTTATCCGACTTTTTGCCATATTGTTTCGTCTTTTGGTGGAAGATAGTCCTATATTATAGTAATACCTTTGCAAGCTTTTAATAACCAAATCATGAAGAAATTATTTTTGACATTAATGATGGCCTTGGCCTGTATATGGGCCTGGGCAGACAACAGCGTCACTGTTACCTACAACGGCAATACAGCAACGGTGACTGTTGACGACAACGTGGCGCAATACCTAACCGTCACGCAAAGTGGAGCACACGTCTCTATTGCTCAAAGCAGTAGCGTGGCCCAAGAAATCACCTACACGCTCACCGGCACATCAACCAACGGCGAGTTCTACATGTCGGGTTCCTACAAGGCCACGATCGAACTGAATGGCTTAACACTGACCAACTCGAATCCCGTTTACAGCGGTGCCGCCGTACACATCCAGAACGGCAAGCGCATTAACGTGAAGGTCATTACGGGTACCACCAACACCCTCACAGATGCGGCAAGCGGCTCGCAGAAAGGCTGTCTCTATGTGAAGGGGCATGCTGAGTTCAAACAGCAAGGCACACTTAATGTTGTTGGTAATAAGAGTCATGCCATTAAGGCGGGCGAATACATCTCCGTCAAGAACGCCACTATCAACGTCACATCAGCTGTGGACGATGGTATTTCGTGCAACCAGTATTTCCTTATGGAGAGCGGCACAATCAACATCAGCGGCACAGGCGATGACGGCATCCAGTGTGACCTCGACGGCGAAACCTCTACAGGTATGACTGTCAACCACGAGGATGAAGACTCTGGAAATTTTTATGTCAGTGGTGGCACCATCACGATCAACAGCGATGCCATCGCTGCCAAAGGCATTAAATGTCAGGGCGATGCGTACATCTCTGGCACTGCCGTCATCAATGTCACTACCACAGGCAAAGGCGAGTGGGACGCAACTGACCAAGAAACCAATGCAGCTTGCGGATTGAGTGCCGATGGTGACATCAACATCAGTGGAGGTACGCTTACTCTCACCGCCACCGGCTCAGGCGGCAAAGGCATGAAATGCGACAACGTGCTGAATATCAGTGGTGGCAACATCACAGTATCCACTTCTGGTGGATTGTATTACAATGACGGCAACGGCAACGAAAACACCAACTACACATCAAACACAGATTGGGTCGATAATAATTACTATTCGGCAGCGAAAGGCATCAAAGCCGGCTACAAGGACGAAACGAGCAGCACCACCATCTGCTACGGCGGCATCAACATCAGTGGAGGCACCACCCATGTCACTACCACAGGTCGCAACGCCGAAGGCATCGAGAGTAAGAATTACCTCAACGTCACAGGCGGCGAGACCACGATTGATGCCTACGACGATGGCATCAACGCGGCCCAAGATTTGTACATCGGAGGTGGCTATCTCTATTCTCGTTCCAACAACAATGATGGTATCGATGCCAACGGCAATGTGATCATTGAGGACGGCCTTATCTATGCCATCGGTGCTGCAGCTCCTGAAGTGGCCATTGATGCCAATTCAGAGGAAAACAAGAAATTCCATTTCAATGGCGGTATCCTCATTGCCATCGGCGGACTGGAATCGGGCAGCTCCCTTGCACAAACATGCTATCAAGCCTCATCAGTGAGCAGTAACACTTGGTACTCAATGACCTATGGAGGCAATGTCATCGCTTTCTTTACTCCATCCATCAGTAGTGGTGGTGGCGGAGGAGGTTTTGGTCCTGGCGGAGGCGGTCCTGGTGGTGGCAGTTCCTCTGGGTTGGTGATTTCGGCTCCATCCACACCGACGCTCAAAAGCGGTGTCACCGTTAGTAGTGGTACGCCCGTCTTTTATGGCCCCAAATGCTATCTTGATGCCACGGTCACTGGTGGTTCCAATGTCTCGCTCACCCAATACTCCAGTGGTGGTGGAGGAACTTCAGGCTCCTATACCGTCACGGCTACTGCTAATCCCACGGGAAGTGGCACAGTAACTGGAGCAGGCACCTATACTGCCCATACCTTGTGTACCCTTACCGCCACGGCCAATAATGGTTATACCTTTGTCAATTGGACGAGAAATGGAAGTGTGGCTTCGACCGATCCCACCTATAAATTCTATGTAACTGAAAACACAGCCTGTGTAGCGAACTTCGAACAATCACAGCCCTACATCATTACCGCTACGGCAAATCCGACCGAAGCAGGCACCGTCACAGGAACAGGCACCTACAACCAAGGCAGCATTGCCACCTTGACGGCCATTGCCAACAGCGGCTATGCTTTCACCAACTGGACAATGAACGGCACACAAGTGTCCACCAATAACCCATACTCCTTCACGGTCACGAGCGATAGCACCTTCGTAGCCAACTTCACCGCCTTGCAACAACACACGGTGACCTGTAACACAACGCAGAACGGCACCATCAGCGCCAGCCCGACTTCGGCCTACATGGGTGATATCATCACATTAACTGCCACACCTGCTTCAGGATACTACTTGGGATCATGGACCGTCATGGATGCCAGCAACAACAACATCACGGTGACGAATAACCAGTTTACCATGCCCGACAGCAATGTCACGGTGAGCGCGACCTTTGTGGTTGGCTACAGTGTCACTTTGGCTCCTGCCACTAACGGTACTATCAGTGCCAACCCGACCGGTGGCTCTGCAGGCACTACCGTCACCTTGACGGCCACACCTGCCACGGGCTATGTGTTCGACAGCTGGGTCGTCTTTAAGACCGGCGATGCTACCACCTCTGTCACCGTCACGAACAACAGCTTCACTTTGCCATCCTACAATGTCACCGTGGTCGGTATTTTCACCGCACCTCAAGGCGGTGAAGTGACCATCGGCAGCGGCACTACCTCTGGCTACTATCTGCCTACCGGTGACTATTACAAGTATTCACTGACCCAGCAGATTTATACTGCTTCAGAGTTAGGCACAGCTGGCACCATCACCGCTATCAGTTTCTATTATAACACCTCGACCAGTTCCAATCCCAGGAGCCTCCAAGTGTATATGTCACATACCTCCAGCTCCACCATCACAGCATGGTCAACCGTGACCTCCAACCAGCTGGTCTACTCAGGTTCTTACACCTTTAATCAAGGTTGGAATACCATCACATTAACCACGCCATTTGCATACAACGGAACTAGCAATGTGCTCCTCACCGTTGACGATAATACGGGATCTTGGACCACCAACAGCCAATTCTACACCTATTCAACTGGTGCCAACAGAGCCATCTATTACAGGAACGACAATACTAACCCAGACCCCACTGGAAATGTTTCTGTGACAGCCAGTTCACTTCAGGTCAATGCCCAGATGAAAATCACTAAGGAAGTGCCTAGCACTGACGGTTACCTCTTCGTGTCACCCACTAGCTTGACCGGCTTCGAGGCGACTTCAGGCGCCACGGCTTCCAACCCACAAAGCGTTGCTGTCATCGGCAGAAACCTCCAGGCCAACCTGATTGTCACTGCCCCCACAGGCTATGAGGTCAGCTCCGCCATCGGCGGCACCTATAACGGCACGCTGACGCTGACACCTTCAAACGGCAGCATCCAATCTAACGTCTTTGTCCACCTCAGCTCTGGGGTGAGCCCAGGTAACTACAGTGGCAACATAACCTTGACTTCTGGCACCACCAGTGCCTCAGTTAGCCTCAATGGTACGGTCATTCCTGGTTCTGGTGCGCAATACACCATCACTGCCACGGCCAATCCGACTGCTGGCGGCATCGTCACTGGCGCAGGCACCTACTATGAAAACGGCACCTGCACATTGGTTGCAACCGCTAACACGGGCTACACCTTCACCAACTGGACAAAGAATGGTACCCAAGTAAGCACTAATGCCACCTATAGCTTCACCGTCACAGAAAACGCCTCATACGTTGCCAACTTCACGCTGAACAGCTATGAAGTGACAGCTACGGCTGAACCTTCCACTGGCGGTACCATCACGGGTGAGGGCACCTATGACCACGGTGCTACTGCCACCTTGACGGCTACAGCATCCGAGGGTTATACCTTCACCAATTGGATGAAGAATGGTACCACAGTCTCCACCAACGCTACCTATAGTTTCACTGTGACCGAAGCCACTACATTGGTGGCCAACTTCACAATCAACAGCTATACTGTGACAGCCACGGCCAATCCTGCCGAAGGTGGCTCTGTCACCGTTGGCACGCGCAACAGAGACGAGCTCGTCTACGACTTCGAAGACGGTGTCCAAGGCTGGACTGTCTTGAAAGGCGATACTGGCAATTCACCGAACAACTGGCACCATAACACCACGCATGTTTCATATAGCAATGGGGGTGCCCACGATTGGTCATCATTCGGCCATAACAGCTCTTCGGGATTCATGATGTCCGAATCTTACATTTCTGCCACCTCGCCAAACGGCACTGCTTACGGTGCTGTCACTCCCGACAACTATCTTGTCTCTCCGCAGGTACGTTTGGGGGGAAGCATCTCCTTCTATGCAGGCGCCAGGAACACCAGTTATTGTGCAGAGAAGTTCTCCGTGGTGGTATCAACGACCGATAACACCAACACTGCCAGCTTCACGACCGTTGCGACTTGGATTTTGTCTTTGAGCCAAGCTGGTTATACCTCTGAGCCCTATACCGTTGACTTGAGTGCTTACAGCGGCATGGGCTATATCGCAATCCGCCACTGGGGCTGCTCAGACCAATGGGTCTTATGCATTGACGACATCACTATCGTGGAAGGCGAGAATCAGTCCACAGGCACCGGAAACTACAATTATGGCGAATCCTGCACGGTGACTGCCACGCCCAACCCAGAATACTATTTCGCAGGGTGGACTGAAAATGGTGCCCTCGTTTCCACAAGCGCCAGCTACAGTTTCACGGTTACCTCTGACAGAGACCTTGTGGCCAACTTTACGGATGAGATGCCGTCGCAGACGATAGAGTTGGTTGAGGGATGGAACTGGGTTAGCACCTACATCGACATGAACGGTGTAAACGGACTTGAGATGCTGGAAGATGCCCTTGGTGACTATGGTGTGACGATTGCCACATTTAATGACCAAGCCGAGTATATCGGCGATGGTTTGTGGCTCGGCTTGGAGGATTACCAGCTGACGAACAATGAGATGATCATGATAGAGGTCAACGCCGATTGCACGGTTACGCTGCAAGGCCTGGTCATCAATCCTGAAAGCATAGAAATCACCATCAACCCTGGATGGAACTGGATTGGATTCCCCATGGCCAGCGAGATGACCATCGAGGATGCCTTGGGTGATTTCGAGCCCGAGTTTGGAGACGGTATCGCGAACTTTGGCGGTCTTACCGAATACCTGGGAGAGTGGGATGGCGATTTTGCCACCCTGGTTCCTGACCAAGGCTACATGTACTATTCAGAAAGAGATTATACCACGACCTTTGTCTTCCAGACGGGAGGATCGAAAGCCAGGGTTAAAGCGGTTTCTCCAAACAAAACTAAGAAGCCAAGACTTGGATTAGACGACAAACAATAATCCTCGGGCTTGACCGAACGCAAAACGGTCGCTCTCATTTGAGGGTGGCCGTTTTTTTTTGTGCCGCTTTGGGAATAGGGGAGGTGATTCCCTTCGGGAATGGAGTAGAATCAATGTTTTACATGCGGCGGTAGGAAACGTTACTGGAATTGAAACAAGTGCCACCGCCGCTGGTAACATAAACGACATGCTCCATTGACTTCGTCGAATCTTCGATTTCCCGAAGGAAATCTCCCAAACAATAATTTTAACAAAATATTGATAATTGTTTTTTTATTCCTATATTTGAAGCGTCTTTTTCCGCAATTATTAACCAACTAAAATATCACGTTATGAAAAAATTTCTACGAAAAAGAAAAGGAGCTTTCGCCCTCCTCCTTGCCCTCTTTCTCGGCATGGGAACGGCGTATGCGTACGACTTCTCAGCAACCTGCTCCACTGGTCAGACGCTGTATTACAACATCATCGATTACACCAACCATTATGTGGAGATAACCTATCCAGGAACGCTTTCTTCGCCATGGGGTGGATTTACCGAACCATCAGGAAATATCAGCCTGCCTTCCGCCGTCACTAATAATGGAATCAGTTATACGGTGACCAAGATACGCTGGTATGCTTTCTTTCGTTGCAGTGGCTTGACAGGCTCGCTGACCATTCCGAATACCGTGACAGAAATAGGTGAGTTCGCTTTCCAAGTCTGCGATGGCTTCACAGGCTCATTGAACCTCGGGAATTCAGTGACTACGATAGGCAACTATGCATTCATGCAATGCGGTTTCACAGGTCCGCTGTCTCTCCCGAATTCCTTGACCACAATAGGCCAAATAGCTTTCGCTTATTGCACCGGCTTCACGGGCTCACTGAATATCCCGAATGCAGTAACTTCGATAGGCGAGGCGGCTTTCGCCGGATGTACCGGATTCAATGGTACACTGACCGTCGGTACAGGCGTGACTTCGTTAGGAGCTAGTGCTTTCAAGAACTGTAGTAACTTCACGCATGTGAAATACAACGCCATCAATTGCGACGGTGTTGAAGATGACGCCAAACCTTTCTATAGTTGCAGTGGCACACTCACCATCGGCAATACCGTGCAAAGTATTCCTACAAATATGTTTTTGGGCTGCACTGGATTCACAAAGTTGAACATCGGTAATTCAGTGACTTCAATTGGATGGCGCGCTTTTGATGGTTGCAGTGGCTTCACGGGAAGCCTGGTTATTCCGAATTCAGTAACCGAGATATCAGATTATGCTTTCCGTAATTGCACTGGACTTACTGGAGGCCTGACGCTTGGTTCTTCTTTGACTTCTATCGGTAATATGACTTTTGCCTATTGTGGTTTTACAGGCACCTTGACCCTTCCGAATTCCTTGACCACGTTGGGCCAAGCAGCTTTCTATAATTGCACTGGACTCAGCGGTCCGTTGACTATCCCTGCTTCCTTAACCCAGATAAAGAATTCTGTTTTCTGTGGCTGCTCAGGTCTCACAGGTACGCTAACCATCCCAAGTTCCGTGACCTCGATAGGCCTTACGTCTTTCTATGGTTGCAGTGGCTTTACGGGTATGCTGACTATCGGTTCTTCCGTATCCTCGATAGGTGAGGAGGCTTTCAAAGGGTGTAGCAACTTGTCTTCGATGATGGTATTTCCCGAAACACCGCCCACTTTGGGCACTGACGTATTCGGTAATGTGCCAAAGGCCATTCCTGTAAAGGTGCCTTGCAATAAATTGAGTGCCTATCAGAATGCCTCGGGGTGGAATGAGTTCACTAGCATGCAGGAGTATTGCGACCCATTAACCTATTCCATCAACCCCGATGGCGTTTCCGTCACCGTGACGGGCCATGTGGACGGCACCAATGCCACAGGTGAGATCTTCATTCCAGAGACCAAGGTCATTAACGGTGTCAGCTATACCGTGACCGCGATTGGTGAATACGCCTTTAATAATTGTAGTGGTCTTACGGGCTCATTGACGATCCCCAATACCATAACTACAATAGGGTTTAGTGCTTTTTATTGTTGCACTGGCTTCACTGGCTCGCTGAACCTCGGCAATTCTGTAACTTCTGTTGGCGCTCATGCTTTTCATGGATGTACCGGCTTCACGGGTTCGTTGACCATCCCGAATTCCGTGACCGAATTAGGAGTATATGCTTTCACTTGGTTAAGCGGCTTAACAGGTTCACTGACCATTCCGAATACTATTACAGAAATCCCTGAAGGTACTTTTGAATATTGTGTAAACTTAACAGGCAACTTGATTCTGCCAAATTCTTTGACTACGATTGGCTATGGCGCTTTCTTGGGATGCCAGAGCTTCACGGGCTCACTGACCATTCCGAATTCAGTGACGACGATAGGTACGATGGCTTTCTATCAATGCTTTGGCTTCAATGGCTCACTAACCATCGGCACAGGCGTTACCTCGATAGGTAATTATGCTTTCCAGAACTGCAGTGGCATCACGCATATCAATTACAATGCCGTCAATTGCGGAAGCGTCTCCTCCTCAGAGAATCCTTTGGCAGGTGTTGGAGGCACGCTCACCATCGGTAACACAGTGCAAAAAATCCCTGCTTTCATGTTCTATAAATGTTGGGGATTGACAGGCTCGCTGACTATCCCGAATTCTGTTACAAAGATTGATAGTTATGCATTTTATAACTGCTATACCCTCACAGGCTCGCTGACCATCGGTAATTCCGTGACCGAAATCAACCATGCTGCTTTCTCAGGTTGTTATGGCTTCACAAGCTTGACTCTCGGCAATTCACTGACCAAGCTTGATACTTATGCTTTTAGTGATTGTTATGGCTTCACGGGCTCGCTGAACCTCCCCAACTCCTTAACTACAATTAATAATTGGGCTTTCGATTATTGCACTGGTTTAACAGGCACCCTGACTATCCCCAATTCAGTGACTTCGATAGGTGAAAGTGCTTTCCGGAATTGTACTGGCATCACCCAAGTGCAATTCAACGCTATCAATTGCGGGGATTTCCCCTATAATGCTAGAGAAAATTCACCTTTCCAAACTATCACGGGTACGCTCAGCTTCGGTAACCAAGTGCAAAGAATCCCCGGCTGTATGTTCTTCGAATGCAGCGGCTTCACTGGCTCGCTGTACATTCCGAACTCTGTGACTTCAATTGGCGCAAATGCTTTCGAAAACTGCACCGGTTTAACAGGCGGGCTATATCTTCCGGAATCCTTAACTGAGATAGAAGGAGGAGCTTTCTATGGATGCACTGGCTTAACAGGATCGCTGGACATTCCGAGTTCGGTGACCACAATAGGCAACTTCGCTTTTAGCATAACAGGCTTCACAAACTTGACCATTCCTGAATCCGTGTCCACGATAGGCACATATGCATTCGGTTGGTGCAGCGACTTGTCCAGCATAACGGTTCGTATTGAAACACCTCTTGACATTGAAACCAGTGTGTTTTATACTGTACCGCATGACATCCCTGTCTATGTGCCCTGCGGCTCTATAAGTCTCTATCAGGCGGCTTCGGTCTGGAGCAATTTCACCAATTACCAATGCATCCCATGGACGGTGACCCTTACGGCCAATCCATTGGACGGTGGCAATGTGATCGGAGCGGGAACCTATGCCAACAATACTTCTTGCACTGTTAATGCCACGTCAAACGCTAACTACCAATTCATGCATTGGAGCAAGAATGGAGTGGTGGTCAGCTGCGATTCCACCTACACTTTCACTGTCACTGAAGATACCGAGCTTGAGGCCTTCTTCCTGGCTACATCGAATGCAGGTACCATCGTTGGCACGGGTACGAATAGCGACAAGTATCTTCCCAGTCATTCATTTTTTAGATATGGCTTGACAGAACAAATCTACAGGAGAATCGAGTTAAGCGGGATCACCACCATCTCCAGCATCTCTTTCTTCAATGAAGGACCCACAAAGACACGCACCTACGATATCTATTTGATGCACACAACCAGAGCAAACTTCAGTACTACTACGGACTGGGTTCCAGTATCTTCGGAATACAAAGTATACAGCGGCACCGTAACCATGAGGGAAGGCCTTTGGACCACTATCGAGCTTGACACGCCTTTTAGCTACAATGGCTCCAACAATCTGCTCCTCGTTGTGGACGACAATACGGGCACCTATACCGGCTCACCCCACATGCAATGCCGTGTGTTTGATGCCACAAACGATTTTCATGAACTCTCAACCCAGACACTCCGCATCGTCGGCGACGGCACCAACTACGACCCCTCCATCCCATCCTCATCCACTTACACGGGTGTGCTCATGACGGTGAAGAACCAGATCATGCTCAACAGGCAGGCATATACCATCACAGCCACTTCTGCGAATGGGTCGGCAGGAACGGTGAGTGGAGGTGGAACGTACGGCGCTGGCGACATGTGCAGGCTGAAGGCCACGGCCAACACAGGCTACACTTTCTTGAATTGGACGGATGATTACGGTGTGTCGGTCTCATCGGATGCTGATTATTCATTTATAGTGACAGCCAATACATCATTGACGGCGAACTTCATGGCTAATAATGAATGTAGCCTCACGTTCAACCTCTATGATTCTTACGGCGATGGTTGGAACGGCAATTATTTGGTTGTTGAGTTCGAAAACGGCACAACGCAACAGCTTGCCGTACCTTCCGGTAAGTCTGAAGCTATCTATATATTGCCAGCTGAAAACGGAAGCCACATCGAGTTGACCTGGATTCTTGGTAATTATGTTAGCGAATGCTCCTTCGATGTGCGCTATGCCAACGATAATTTAGTATGCATGAGCATTGGCCAAGTTCTTGACAACAATTTCGAGTACGGTTTCGACATGGATTGCGACGAAATGTCTGCCTTATGGGTATTATTGAGTGATGGAGATGACGTCATGAGTCAATATCTGCCCAGCTATTCATTTTACAAATATGGGTTGTCGCAACAGATTTACACTGCTGCCGAGATTGGCACCTCAGGTACTATCACCAGCATCGCCTTCTACAATCAAGGTGAAAACAACACGAAGAAACGTGCCTACGATATCTACCTGAAGCCGACAAGTAAAATTGAGTTTGTCAACGGACAAGACTGGATTAGCGTTTCCGAAGAAGACAAGGTGTTCAGTGGCCGTGTGAACATGACTTCCAACGAATGGACGTTCATCAACTTTGACAAGCCGTTTGACTACGACGGCACCTCCAACCTCATTCTTGTTATGGACGACAATTCTGGAAATTATACCGTAGCACCCCACATGACATGCCGGGTTTATTCTACTGGGCTCGAGCAAGCCATATATATTTACAGCGATGGCATAAACTACGACCCAACCCAACCATCCTCCTATTCCGGGACATCCATGGGTCAGAAGAACCAAGTCTACTTTGGCTTCAGCAACGACATAGATTGCTGGCCTCCTTATAATTTGACCACCAATGATGTCACCTTCGATGCTGCCACTCTCAACTGGGCCGGCTATAATGACAGCTACAATGTGCGCTATAGGGTTGTTCCTCCGTTCTATGAAGACTTCGAAGATAAGGGAACATTTGATGCCGATTGGACTTTTATCAGCATGAATGCTGCAAATGCCATAGGAGGCAGCGGAGCGTTTCCTGCGGGAATATATCCTCAGGCTAAACATAGCGGCTCGAATGGCTTCAGATTCTCGTCCTATTCTGCTGCAGGAGATAATGAAACACACGACCAATATTTGGTTTCTCCCCAACTGACCGTTACAGGTGAACTGAAATTCTACTTTATGAAACCCCAAAGTTCCCAAGAAAGCCTGTATGTGGGTTATTCCACCGAAGGCACTGATTTGGATGAAGACTTCACTTGGAGTGAGGATCTTGTTCCTACCACCTCGTGGCAGGAATACACACTTAATCTTCCCGCCGATGTGAAATACATCGCCTTCCATTACTTTGGCGACTATAAATACTATGTCTATTTGGACGACATCACCATCGGTGCCAATGTCATTCCGTTTGGCGATTGGATTACTGTGAACAACTTTGCCGGTATTACTACTGAAATCACCGATCTCGATCCCCAAACCTATTACGAATGGCAAGTGCAGGGCAACAGCGCCAGCTGTGGCGAAGAAGGCCACACACAATGGAGCAAAAAGGCAAGCTTCACCACCGAGTGCGCAGCCATCCTCGTTGATGCGGAAAACCCGTTCTTCGAGAGCTTCGAAGGCAGTGCTTTTGTACCTGAATGCTGGGAAAACTATTCAACAGGCACATATCAATGGACAAGAAACACCATCAGCACTTATGTTCATTCCGGTTTATCCAGTGCCTATAGCTACTATTATGGCGACAACTATTTAGTGCTGCCCGACATCGCGCTTTCGGCTGATGCTTCTACAGCCCAACTCGCCTTCTGGTCGTATAATGACTATATAGGATACTTTGTAGCAGGCAACAACACGGTCGTGCTGCTCGATGGCGAAACAGAGACCGTGCTCTGGTCGGCTGAAACGGTAGAAAATGGTTGGGAGGAAATCACCGTTGACCTCACAGCCTACCTGGGCCAGACCATCAGCCTCGCCTTCAAGTATACCGGTAACTATGCAAACGACTGGTACGTTGATGATGTGGAGGTCTCTGCTTTTACTTGTCATACACCGTCCAATGTCGTCGTTGATGTTTCCACTACCGAGGCTACGGTCAGCTGGGTGAGCGATGACGATACTTGGATTGTCTGGTACGGGGCTGATTACGATGAGACTTTTGGTTTCGAGTCTGGTGACTTGGAAGGTTGGACCAGCCAAGGCGACGCCACTTGGGACGTGGGTATTGGTGATGGTAACGCTTCTACTACTAATTCCGCTGGTACTCATTCCGGCAACTACAATGCCAAGATTGTCCATACTGCCTATGGCCACGAGACCTGGCTCATCTCCCCAATGATAGACATGACAGGTATGAACAACTCATTCGTGGACTTCTGGTACATCAATAGAAACTGGGCTGGCGACGTTGACGAATTAGGCGTGTACTACCGCATTGACGGCGGTGAATGGCACGAATTATGGAGCACCAACCAAGCACACGAAACTTGGACAGAACAGCGAGTGGGTTTGTACTACTTTGGGTACAACTTTCAAATTGGCTTCAAAATGACAGACCTTTACGGTTACGGTGTCGGCTTGGACGATATCGAAATCTATGGAGCAAAGCTTGCTGGAGGCAGTTGGGCCTACTATCCTGACCAGTCCTTCACCTTTACGGATTTGGAGCCGAATACAACATATTGTTTCTATATGATCTCCAATTGTAGTGGCATTGACAGCAATTCGACTGGCATGATATACTTCACTACAGAGGGAGGGACTACTACGCAGACTATCGAGCTGGTTGAGGGATGGAACTGGGTTAGCACCTACATCGACATGAACGAAGTCAACGGACTTGAGATGCTGGAAGATGCCCTTGGTGACTATGGTGTGACGATTGCCACATTTAATGACCAAGCCGAGTATATCGGCGACGGTTTGTGGCTCGGCTTGGAGGATTACCAGTTGACGAACAATGAGATGATCATGATAGAGGTCAACG
>JAEEGH010005162.1_pt1 | contig 32987 bp, 16 predicted proteins | sample 9134181 | NCBI WGS metagenome assembly JAEEGH01 (sample SAMN16246544, study PRJNA631951) | gut metagenome | biome: gut microbiome; feature: rumen; material: DP-attached | host: Bos | place: Iran: Karaj | collected 2018-10
CAGAAGGGGCTGTCATGGAAACGCTTGCGGCCTTGTTGCTCTGGCCAAAGCCCTGGTTGTATTCGGGCATCTTGCCGTAGCGGCCTCCCACACCTGCTAGGCTCGGGATTTCTTTCGGGAGATTTGCAATGGTGCGTTTTTCGAAACTGTAGCTCGGGTTGAAAGTTTGCGCCTGCGGAACGCCCTGCGTCACCGTACCGTTGTAGCGGTGCTGCTGTTTGGTTCCGCTCCCGAACGTGACTCCGCTAAAGTAAACGTAGCCGTTGTCGCCCCATTCGGCGAGGTAACCCTGGCCGTTGTCGATATAGCTGTTCTCGTAGCGCACGTAGGCCTTCGCGTTTGCGCTGTGGCCATTCGCACCCGCCACAAAGAAGCGGTTGTAGTCCACATACTGGTTGTACAAATGCACCTGCGAGCCGTTGTTTTCGCCCGTCACCTTCGGCACGCGGCCATAAGTATTGTGCCAGTAGTTATTTGCATAAGTCAGGTGTGCATCTTCGACAAGTGCCATGTAAGGATCGGTTCCCCAGCAGTTGAAATCGTTTGCGCCGTCAAAATCCAGGTAACTGATGGTGGCGTCGTCCACGAATTCCATGTCCATGCCGTCGCTAATCCACTTGTAGCTAATGTGGTCGGCCCAAAAGCCTTTCACATGCTTCGATGCGGTGCCTACCGTTTCAAGGCCGTCACCGCCTTCGATCAAGTGCGGGTTCACGTCGTAAATGCCGAGGTTACGATAAATGTGGTTGTAGGAGCCTTCGTTACTGCGAATGGCGATAGCGGCTCCGCGCAGGTTTGCGCCGCGTCCCATGCCCACCAAAGTCTTGTTCGGTTTTGTGGTAATCCAGTTTTCCCATTGCTGCAGGTTTTCGCTTTCCTGTACAATCTGCACACCTGCCTCGGTCAAATCGCTACAGCTATTCGCCTTGAAAGTAATACGGTAGAACGTATTGGTCTTGCCCGTCACGCGATTCTTCTCGGTACATGTCGTTTTGCACCAGGTGCGGCCCTTGCTTTTGGCTTCGGTGACAGCATTCCTGAAGCGCCTAAAATCGTAAGTTCCTTCGGGCACGAGAATTGTCACGGCTTCGGTACTCTGTAGATGCTTACGGATAGTCGCCGAATCGCTTGCAATTACAATTTTGCCAGCATCACCACCAGTCGTATTTGTGCCAAAACCTTCCGCCTTCACGTAGAACGTGAAAAGCAAAACCGCCATCGGGTCCGTCTCCGCACTCGTCCAGATCCACTTGGCCTGCGTATTTGGAGCAAAACCATTCAAAGCCACGCCGCTGGGCATCTTGGTATTCGCATAACTGAGCGTCGTAGCCCCACCCCATTTGGAAAGGTCGCGGCCCTTATTCTTCCAAGAATTATTGCTTACCACAGGCTTTGATTTCCAACCGCTACCGGAATAGTAAGATTCGTGCAATTCGTCAATCTGCACCATCACGCCGGGGGCACCCTGGCCGTTCACGCCCACGACTGAAATCGCGTTCTCGCCGGGAAGGAAAGTCATCGGCACAAAGCGCACGCGGCCCGCCTGGTTGTCTTCGGCAAGGAGCGCCCCGTTATGGTAGAGCCTGTAGCCGCCATCGGCCACAATCCAGATACCCGGACCCTCGCCCGCGTTGTACGTCGCGGCCACCAGCTGCGCCCCCACCTTGTCGCCGCCACCATAGGCGGCATCCGTCGGCAGACTCACCACTTCGCTTACCGGGACAGCGGCCTGCACTGCAGAAATTCCAAAAATCGAGACAACGCCCATCCAGGCGATGCGACCAAACATTTTTCCCATATTTTTCATATCTGTACACCTTTTTTTTGTCCATAATCTAAATTTCGCATTAATCTTTTCAAAGCTATTTTTGACAACCGTCACATTTTGCGTTGTTCCTGGACAACGGGAAAACATTAAAGGAATACTTTCAAGCAGATAATTTTCTTACATTTAAGGCATGGCCGAAAAGAAACCGACAAAAAAAATCTTCGAGTACCTGGACTACCGGGAATTCTTGAAAGATTACTACAACGCAAAGAAAGAGGCGAACCCCGCCTTTTCGCTCCGCGTGTTTTCGGACAGGATCGGTTTCAAGGCGAAGGATTTTATCAGCCGCGTGATGAACGGCGACAAGAATCTGTCTAACCAGAGCATTCCAAAAGTTGCCTCGGGGCTGCGTCTCGGCAAACACGAAACGGAATTCTTCGTCGCGCTCGTCAAGTTCAACCAGGCCGAAACCACCGAAGAAAGGAACACCGCTTTCGAAGAAATGCAGACAACGCTTAAGGTTGTCCGTTTCGCCGAAAAGCAGCACCTGCTCGGGCACGCCCAGTACATGGTGTATTCGGATTGGCGTCACCTTACCGTCCGTAGCCTCATCGGACTATTCGGCTTCGACGGTGACTTCGAAGCGCTCGCCAGGCGGGTGCATCCGCATATCACTGCCGACGAGGCGAAAAAATCGGTAAAGTTGCTTGAAGAATGCCAGCTGATCAAGAAAGACGAAAGCGGCAAATACGTCCTGACAGAAAGTGCCATTACGACCGGCGACCGGACCTCTAAACTTGCTCTCCGCGGCTACCACCAGCAATGCCTCAAGCTTGCCGCCGACTCCATCGACCGCGACCCTCCGGGTACGCGCCACATTTCGGGACTCACGCTCGGCATCAGCCAAGAAGGCTACGAACGCATTGTGGAACGCATCAACGCCTTCCGCAAAGAAATTGCGCTCCTCGCCGAAGAAGACGAAGGGAGCGATAAGGTTTTCCAGCTAGAATTCGCGCTATTCCCCGTCGGCGGGAAATAACCCCCCCCCCCTGCTCTTCGCAAATATGCAGGGGCATTCTCTTCCGTTTCTTAGATTCTTTTCACGGCAACAAGCTTATTGCCCACGCTCAGCCGCACGATATATTTTCCGCGGCTGAATTTTCCAATTTCAAAACCAGTCGAATTCCCGGAAAATTTTTCCGAATGGAGCAGATGTCCCTGCAGATCGAATAGTCGCAATTCCTTGAGGCCCGCCACTTCGGTCTGCACGTGGAGCAAGTCGCCGTCAAGAACCATCTGGACTTGCGGCGCAGCGCCGACATTTGCGGCAAAGCCCGTCGTCTCAGACGAGCTGGATTCCAGCATTTCACTAGAAGAAGATTCCGCCTCGACCTGACTAGAACTTGATTCTTCGCTGCTAGAACTTTCGACCTCGGTGTCGGAACTATTAACCTCGCTGCTGGAACTTGCGACAGAAGAACTTGATTCTTCGGGACATGCCGTCAAAGAGATTTCCTGCGAAGTCGTAAAGCACGCTCTGTCGTCGCCATCGAGTACAATATTGTAAACGCCCGGCACAGAAGACGTCCCGTTCTTATTCACATAGGTAAAGTCCACATAGTAACCTTTAGCCGCAAGCACCGACTTGAGCGCTACACGCTGGTGATCGATATCGCCATTTGCATTATTATTTGTCACACAAATCGTTTTGTCGTAATCGATATACCACACATACACGCCATTTCCACGTTGGTTCCAATTGATAGAGCTCTTTATATAAGAATCGTAAGATTCCGCCGGGCGGTATTCAACAATGTAGTATTCATCATTTTGATTCGGATTCGTGACAGAATAGGCCTGCATTTCGCTCAATTTCTTGAGAGAATAAACCTTGTCCGCTTCCAATTCGGTCAGTTTCAGCCAACCCATAATTTCTTTTTCGTAAGCGGAATAACCCATAGGTGCATTGCCTTCGTTAAACGTCGTTCCGTTATACATGCCAAGCGACATAACGTCATAAGCACCCGGGCCATCGATCTGACGATTATTCGAATCTTTGCCGTAGTGATCATTCAAGCCCATCACATGGCTGAATTCATGGGCAAAAATTCCCAATTTATTGATTTTACTATTTCGAGACCCATCGGCATATTGAGCTATAAACAGGTACTTGTCAAAGGTATAGCCACCGGCCTTGTATGCCGATGGGAACCAGCCCGACGAAGATCCGTTGCTCTGCATCCAGAACTGGTGGCCCCAAAAAAGTTCACTTTGTTTCAAGGCATCCTGCTCCATACCGGGGAACAAGAAAATAAAACCATCGACATTAGAATTTTTCATGCAATATTTTTTTGCGTTCGCCTGGAAATCAGCACGTTTTGCCAACTCCGTAAGGCCTTCCGCAGTAAACTGGCCTTCCTTAAAGTTGTCGCCAGTGCCATAATCCGTCAACGCCTTATTGAGGTTGATCGGATACACGTCAAAATGTGGATTAAATAAGCTATCCGACACATACAAGAAATAATCACGCAGGCTTCCGATGTTTTTATTCTTATTGTATCCGGGCTTATTCAAGAAATCGTAAAATTCAGCGGAATCTCCGTGAGCCTTGTCGGTTGTACCAATTAAAAGTACAGGGAACCAACGTTCCCCAGTCGTCCATTTTTCCGAAGTCGGACGACGGAGCATCATGGCAGATTCGCCATCCTGATTATACGACATCAGGGGAACATGGCTAAAGTTCTCGTTTTCGTTCAGTCCTTCTTCCTCGGGAAATCGGTCCCCATTCAGTTCTTGATGCTTCTGACGAACCGCCTCCTGGTTTAAACCGTTCAAGAAAGACTTTTCTTCGGGAGTGCGATCAGCAACATTCTTGGCAATAACTTTGCTCGCCAATCCATCTTCGCCCACATACACATAGCTGCCATCGCCATTGCCCATAACCAGGTAGCCGTCGGACGTTTCGGCATAATGGTAATGTTCATCGCCAAAATGGCGAATCGAAACGGAACTGCCGTCTTTGTTGGAAATAGTCTGGAATCCCGGAGCAGCCGGACGAGCACTCACCTGCGAGACCAGAGCGCACGCCGCCGCCACTATATATACAAAAAGCACCTTTTTCATTTCCCAAAAATCCTCATCTCTAAAATAATCCATTTTTTACCAAATATTCCAGTTTGCCGTAGTAAAAAAGTGTTATCATCTTGCAAAAAACGCTAAAAAAATGCTCATTTTCGTTAATTCGGTGTAAAAATTCCCGTTTTTTCCCAAAAATGTGAGCCGCGCCACATGTTCTCAAATTTTTTTCAAATTATTACACACTATTCCAGTAAAAAAACTATATTAGTAACCGTGAATCGCTATTTAGACATATACCAGTTTACTCACTTTCGCAAGTTCCTGGAAGAATACCAGGCGGCCCGCGCCAAAGAGGAGCCGAACTTTACCCGTACCGAAATTTGCAACCTGTTGGGCCTCGAAAAGAGCCGCAGCTACTTCGCCGATGTTCTCAGGGGCAAGAAGGTCAGCCCCCGCATGGTGCAAAAATTTATCGAAATTCTGGAACTTGACAAGAAAGAGGCCAAGTATTTTGAGACCCTGGTCAGACTTGACCAGGCTAAAAGCGACGCCATCCGCAACGCCGCGATGCAGGAACTTTTGAAACTGCACCCGAACCCGCAGCATATCTTAAACGAAGACGCCTACGAATACTACAGCCACTGGTACAACAGCGCCCTTTTTGCGACTCTTGACGCAATGGATGTCGGCGACGACATGGCCCCGGTTCAAAAGCGGATTTTTCCGAAGGTGCCACTCGGAAAGCTCAAGGACTCGCTTGCACTCTTGGAACGCCTCGGACTTGCACGCAAGAACGAGAACGGCTTCTGGAAACCCACCAAAGAAAGTATCAGCAGCGGCCCTTACAACAACGCCGAACTGATCAAGCAATACCAGTTGCAATGCTTCGAACTTTCAAAACAGGCCCTGATGACGCCACCCAAGCAGCCGACCGTCATGAGCACGCTCACCTTCAGCATTTCGAGCGAGGCGTACAAGAAACTTGAAGCCGAACTGCAGGAATTCAAGGCGAAGGCGAGACGCATCATCGGCGAAGATCAAGAAAAGGCCGACGGCGTTTACCAGATGAACATCCACCTGTTCTCAAATTTAGACTAGGGGGCGACAGATGAATAAAGGACTTTTCAAATTTTATCCGTCCCTCGCCGCAGCGGCATTCTGTTCGCTTACAGGGGCAGTCTCACTCCTTACCGCCTGTAGCGACAGCACAAGCACCGCGGGCGTGCTTACCGAAACAGAATCGGGGCAGACTGCAAGTTTGACCATCAGCGTCAACACGAATCTTGAAGTTGGCAACCCCTCCGAAATCAGTAGTCGCCCCAGAGTCGCCTTGATGCGTACCGCTAACGACCGCAGCGAAATCATAGACTCCGCCGTCACCGACACGAACAACGAAGTCACCTTCAAGAACGTGCCCTACAGCGATTTTAGCATCGTGGCCATGGGTATGGATCCTTCCGGCGCCGTCACCTTTGGCAATATCATCACCGACAAAATTCTTGAGTCCAAAGAGTTGCTGAACGACACCGGGTTTGTAGAGACCCACCTCGAGATCAACCTTTACGAGACAGCAAAAATCAGGCTGAACGCAGCGGCACTCGAAATTGCCCCGGGCGACTCTGTCTGCATCACGGGCACCCTGTCTTGTGGAGTCTACGACAAAACCGCACAGGAATCCGGATACATCAGCATCGAGAATATCCCAGCATCAACATATTCTGACTCCTACGTAGACTATGACCAGGTCGAAATTATCCATGACGGAGCCGCCCGCAAGGATACCGTCTACTGGCGTGTTTTCCCTGGAGACGACCGCACCGCCAACAAGAACGCTGTCGTCGATATTGTCTCCGAATGGTCCTTCACGCTCCCATCCATAAGTCTTCTCGACAGCCTCCAGGACAAGACGCTCGATTCACTAATCGCACCGATTCCAGTCAAAAGGCCCGTCACACAAGACGACTACATCGTATGCGCCTTCGGGAGCACGACCACATCTGACTTCATGGACAAGAGTCAAAACAGCCTTCCCTGGAGCAATTCCAACTACAGGGGGGCAGACTCCATCACCACCTGGGTAATGCTTCCGCCCATGGATTCAGCAGTCACCATCTACAAGGTGCACGGCGAAATCTACCCCCTCGCAGCAGCCTCAAGCCGTATCCAGTATTCAGACTCGTTCGCCTCGGGCGACACGCTGTACAGGGCAACATTCTCCGAAGATTCCAGCATAGCCGTCGGATTCTGGATTCGCGCCGTGGGTACAGAAGACAGCACTCGCCACAACATTCTTTCCCTGGGTTCAGAAAGTACCGGTTTCAAAATAGCCCAATGCGAAAGGAACGCTGAATATGTCTGTTCCAGGATTTACAGCGGGCTCGATTCCGCCGCGACAGACAGCGTCATCTACGGCAAGGCGAAAATCCTTGACGGCGAAAGGCACCACGTTTCGTTCGTCATCCACAAGAAACACCTCACCATCGCCATAGACGGAGAAACAATCCACGATACCGACCTCAAGCTTTCCAGCGAGTTCTACGGTCTCTCTGGAATGCAGGTCGGCGACTATCCGCTAGAAAACCTAGTCGTCCATTCCTTCGGCAGCTACATTCGAAAGGATGGCGAAAAAGACTGGGTTCGCCTCAAGGCATGGCTCAAGGCCTTCTACGAAATGCAGAAAAACAATTAAAGCGAAATGCTCGCGAAGCCGCGAGCATTTTTCACATCAAAAGCAGTAATCAATCCGTGCTGCCGCCCTTATTCGCCGAGAACGAATTTCATATAAACGTCCTTCAGCGCATCGCCCCACAAATACATAAACGGGGCGGCCACTGCGAGGAACGGGCCAAAGGGAATCTGTCCGGCACCTTCGTCTTCCACCTCGTCTGCGGAAGCTTTTTTATTTTGCGAAGCCTTATTTTGAGCAGCCTTTTTAGCGGCACGGCGTTCGGCAATCTTTGCGTACGGCACCATAATCAAGATGCCAAGAATCGAGGCGACCACCAGCACTTCGACCGCACGGGTCACGCCCATAATGGCGCCGAAACCCGCCAGGAGTTTGACATCGCCAAAGCCCATGGCGGCCTTGTTCAGCACCTTGGTCGCCACCCAGCCGAGCAGGTAGAGGCCACCACCAGCCGCAACCGCTCCAACGATGCTTTCGACAGGGGTGACGCCCCCCGGAATAAACGAAATGACGAGCCCCGCGACAATGCCGCCCACCGAAATGGAATCGGGAATTAACTTGTACTTAAAATCAACCGCGCTCACCGGATAAATGCCGAGCAGGAGCCAGAAAAGCGCCAGGGCGTCGGCCCACACTTCCATACCCTGCACCGGGGCGGTAAAGTTCGTCGTGAATCCGGTCGCCGCATAAAGGGCCAGCGCACCGAGCAAGCCGCAAATACTTTCGCCAATAGGGTAGATGATACTGATCGGTTGCTTGCAACAGGCACTCTTTCCGCGCAGAATCAGCCAACCGACAATGGGCAGGTTGTAATACAGCGGAATATGCTTCTTGCACAAGGGGCAGTGCGAAGGCGGATTGATCAGCGAAATTCCGCGCGGCATGCGGTATACGATCACGTTGTAAAAGCTGCCGACACAGGCGCCCAGCACAAAAAACACCGCAAGATGATACCAAAGAGGGATTTCTTCCATAAAACAAGCTCCATCGGTGCGTTTTATCACACACGCTTTACGAATAAAAAAGATAGATTTAAAGTGTAAAAAATATCTTGATTTTAATTGAGGATGTGCTATGCGTGTACCCCATTTTTTGTCTTTTACCCTTGGCCTGAGCGCCATGATAGCCCTTTTCGGCTGTTCCAGGGAATCGTCCGTCAAGGAAAACGTGAACCTGAAGAACAACCACTCCCGCGTTTTCATCTTTAACGAGCCCATTCCTGATGCGCAGGCATTCGCCGACTCCATGGCAAACACGGCCGTCGTGGAAGCCGACACCATACCCGACACGCTTACGGTTACCATCAACGACACCGTCTATATGATAGGCCTCCTCCCCTACCATGTCGACAAGATTTACCGTTTCCAGTGGACCCTTACCGACAAGAACGGCAAGGACACGACCATCATCGGCGGCAACGCCAAGCCCCAAGCCTGGGCATACGCAAAACCCGGACTCTACGAGCCCAGGTTTGTCGCCTTTGACGGCAACAACGCTACCGACACTTCCGGTACGGCCACCCGCAAGGCCTGGGTCAAGGTCATCGACACCAAGCCGCTCTTGACCGTTCCCAAGGACACCCTGTGGACCAGGCACGACGGCGACATCACCTTCCCGATTCTTGCAAGCGACTCCTTCGGAACCATCGTAAACATCAAGGTCGACCTGGATGCCAGCGGAAAGGATTCCGCCAAGGTCTGGAAATACGAAACCTTCGAAGACAACGACTCCCTCTACCTCACCATCAAGAATAGCGACGCCAAGATAGACTCGCTCGGAAACCAGAAGATTTACGTCATCATAGCAGACGACGACGGCAATACGACCAAGGACAGCGTGAACCTGCACTTCAACCGCATCCCGAAACTCAAGATTATCTACCCGCAGGACGGCGCACGTCACAACATCAATGACCGTTTCTACTTCTTCTACGAAGGTACAGATGACGACAACCCGCAAAACCTGCAATACTTCATTTACGCTCAGGTTTCCAAGAACGGACAGCCGCCCCAAAAGGCGTTCACGCCGGACGACCTGATTGCCGCCGAATTCACCTCGAACATTTTCGAGCCCATCAACCAGCAAGGCAAGAACGTCATTACCCTGATTAGCGATCCGAGCAAACAACTGACGGGCCGCATCTACTGGGACATGTACGTTACCGACGGATACGACATCGTCCGCATGGAACGTATCTCGACCGGCGAAGGTTCGAGCCGTCCCTGGAACTTCTACATCGGCGACCTGAGTTCGACGCAGGGAACCTTCTCGGGTACGGCCAAGTACCAGGCCCGCAGCAACCATGCGGGAATCCACGTGGAATTCAGTAACGGCAACAAGACTTATGACGCCTACACCGACGAAAAGGGTAACTACTCGGTGAAGGTGGACGCAGGCGCCTACACCGCCACCGCAAGTTCCGATTCCGCCAAGGAATACAAGTCCGTCACACTCAAGGACCTGTTCATTGAATCGGGCAACACCATCATGAACGACGAAATGCTGCTGAAGGACACTGTACCGCCAGTCCTGCTCGTGAAAAACATCGACACGCTGACTAGCCGCGAATACAATTTTGCCATTTACGCCCGAGACCTGGGATCGTTCCTGGACACCGTCACCGCCGCTATCGACGGAAAGGCTCAGACTCTCAACTGCAGCAAGGACGACGACAACGCCGTGTTCAACTGTCCGCTCGCCCTTTCGGGCCTGATGGACGGAGAGCACCAGTTCAACTATTCCGCAAAGGACAAGGCCGGAAACACGACCACCCTGCCCACCCAGACTATTGTCGTAAAGGCGACCTCGATGACCCTGAACGTGAACGGGGCCCAGAACGCCCGCATCGGAACAGACGGAAAGTTCGACTTCACGGCGAAAGTGATTGGCGCCTTCCCGGCAGCGGACTCCGTCATCTGGACATGGGATGTGGGTAACGGAACCACCACCAAGAAGACGAAGGTCCTCGATGACGGTACCACGACCTACAGCCTCAACTATAGCGAGGTATCCAGCGCCAAGCCGGGCGAAGACTATATTATGACGGCGGAATACAAGAGCAACGGAGCCAATGTCAAGACGCAGGTCAAATTCGGGATCCTGGGCGATGATCCGGCAGTCATCTTTATGGAGCCCGCATTCGACGACACCGTAAGCCTTAACGACCCCGTCCACTTTAAGGTCGAAGCCTACCTCGGCAAGGCATCTACCGAGCTCCATATTGAATGGGTCTGCTCCGGTTCTGCAAGCGCTTGCCCCGCAAAAGAAGTGAAGGAAGCGGACATTTCCTTCAACACAGTTGGTCAGCACACCATTACCGTTACGGTGAAGGACCAGGATAATAAATCCTCCTCAACCACGACCACCGTGACGGTCGTAAACGATCCGCCAAGCATCAACGCTTCCACCGAAAGCAACTCCAACGAATACAAGATCAATTCTATCGTGACGGTCAAGGCTTCCGCAAGCGACAAGTTCGGAACCATCAACACGATCAAATGGGGTTGCAGCAACGGTATGGTCGTCTTCGATCACGACACCACATTTAGCGTCCCCCAGAAATCGGTCAACGACGTTCCGCTCAAGTTGCAACTCCCCGGAGTCGAAGTCACGAACCACCGCTGCATTTTCAAGGCAATCGACGATGACGGAGAAGAAGGCCTCGACACGCTCCTCTTCACTACCCTGCTCGACCTTCCGACTGTACGACTTTCGACAAAGAAGGACACTGTAAAAATCAACAGTTCGCAGACGCTCAAGGCGAACGCGACGGACAAGCTCGGCTACATCGCCGCCTACGATTCCGCCTGCAGCGACAACCTTTCCGAACTCAAGAACCCCAGCTGGGGTCCGATGAACGGCCCCGAAGCAGTCGTGCGTATGCCCTCGACGGCGACGAACGCCTACTACTGCGTGGTACAGGTCACTGACGACGACGGCAACACGGCACGCGACACCGCCGTATACAAGGTCATCGTCGGACTTCCGACCGTTACGGCCTTTGTCAACTACAACAAGGTCACCATCAAGGATATCGTAGAACTGAACGCGCACGCGCAGGATTCTCTCGGCACCCTGGTCAAATATGAATGGGGTTGCGGCGCCGCCTCTGCCCAGAACATAGGCTTTACCTACAGCCACCAGACAACGCCCAGGACGACCATGACGATGCCGTCCGTTCCGCAGAACGGATACAAGTGCATTGTCCGCGTCACCGACGACGACGGCAACATCGCGAAGGACACCGTGGAAATCGACATTGTCCTGGCACCGCCCACCATCAAGGTTGCAAACGACAACCTGACTGTCCGCGAAGGCTACAACATCGCCCTGAACGCAACGGCAAGCGACAACAACGGACTTCCCTCGGATCCGGGTTCAATCGCCAAGCGCGAATGGAGCTGCGCTACATCGGAACAAATTGCCGCCAACTGGAAAACCGTCAGCGACTTTGACACCGTCTGGAAGGCCCCCGCCGCACAGGCCAATTTCTTCTGTATCGCCCGCGCAACAGACAACGACGGCAACACCGCAAGCGACACGACCAAGATCAGTTTCTCGACCGATGTTCCCCTCATCTGGGTCAAGGACGAAGTCATCTACCTGAACCCCGGTGACAATTTTGAACTGGACGCTTCGGTCAACGACGTATGGCAGGGCATCGACTGGTTCACCTGGGAATGCAAGGAGAAGGCGACCGGCAAGACCATGGAAAACAAGGTCACCAAGTACGACTACGCCGCAAACCACCAGTCCTTCAGAATCGGCAAGGACTCCACCTACTCCGAAAAGGGGAAGGACATGGTCTGCGTGATTTCGGCTCAGGAAACCAGCACCAAGGCGACCTTCAGTGACTCGACCGAAGTCCGCCTGATGCAATACCACCCCGTAGGCGTCATTACCGCAGCAGATACGGTCTACCTGTGGAGCGGCGATGAAGCTGTCGATGACGCGGCGCTCTATTTCTACACTCCGGAATGGGGCGGTTTCAATTCCAAGCTCGGCGACCTCGGCGACAAGAACATGCAGGATTTCCGCTGGAAATTCAGCAATGTCGACAACAACTTCTACCAGGGCCGCGCGAACGGAAGCCTAGATACCAACATCGCCGAATTCAATACGGCCTTCACCCGCAGGACAACCGAAGGATCCATAACGATTACGCTGGATTACCGCGACAGCAGCGCCGAAACGGTCTCGCCCGGCTTCCTCAGCCGCCACCGCGCCGCCGAAGTCAGCCGCACGGTCTATTTCAGCAAGGCATGGAAAAACCAGGGCAAAGACACCGTTCTTGCGGCATCGACCGTAAACACCTCTCCTGCACTCGCCATTTTCAACGACAAGCCGGTTGTCGCCTACCTCGAAAGCAAGACATCAGTCGCGGCGAAACGTTTTGACGGAACAAACTGGAACAAGGTCGGCGAATCCATCTCCCTCAACGATTCCGTGACGCAGCTCAGCGTTACCGTACACGGCAACGCCCTCTACCTTGCCGTACTCGAGAAGACCGGAAAACTTTCCGTATACAAGTCCGCGGGCGCAACCTCGTCGTTCGCCAAGCTCGGCGCCACCTTCGAAAAAATCAGCTCCGCAAAAATCGTGAGCAAGGAAAGCGACAGCTATCCGCACGTCGTGGTAATTGCGAGCGACGACCAGAAGATCTACATGTACGATTACAGCGGCAGCGCCTGGAGCAAGAATACCAAGTTCGGCAAATTCGACGGGAACCAAAAATACCGCGAGCTCGACGCAACCTATAACAGCGACGGTAAGCTGATTGTGATGGGCGTTGCCACCGATTACACCGCTTACTATGGACTATACAAAACCGACTACTCGCTAATCAAGTGGAATGGTTTCAGTGCATATAATGTAAGCCAGCCAAAACTCGTTTGTGACGAATCAACAATCTACATGGGTTTCCTTAGCCGTGACGTGAATACCTACGGGCCACGAATGGGCAAGGGAACTATCTCTAACAACGAAATCTCCTGGATCAAGACTGGCAGCGTATTCGCTAGCACGCCCATTAACGAAGGCATTCTCGCCTACCACTTGAGCCTAGCCATCTATAACGGAGTCATCTACGCCGCCATAGACGACAAGGGCAAACCCGAACTGTCGCAGGTCCATGTATACCGCTTCGAGAACAACAAGTGGCTCCTGCACGGCGAGAACCAGTTGCCCTACTTCAAGGCTGTCTTCAACGAAACCAAGGGCTACTACCTGCGCGGATCGTTCCCGATGCTCGCCGTCGACAATTCCGGCAAAGTCTATGTATCTATGCTTGCCCGCGAAAATGCGGGCGGCGCCAACCGCAACAACGGCCCGCTCGTGATGAAGTACGTGGCCGACAACTGGGAGATTAAATAATGAATATCGAAATTGCTGCAATCTGTGACGCCGCGACCGCCAACGGGTCCGGAGGCCGTCTGAATATCCTTGGTGCATTCGACCGAATCTTTGCAAAATTTCCGCTCGTAATCCCGCAGTGCTCCACGGCATTCCGTATCCGTTATTCGCGCAGCGAAGCCGGCATGCACGACCTGACGCTTGCATTCGAGGATGTGTGCGGCAAGCCGATCGTGCCCCCGATGCAGTCTAAAATTCCGCTGGAACCAGTCGCCCAGGGATTCGACACCGCCGCGGTGAATATGGTCCTGAACCTGCAGCGCCTCCAGATCAAGCGCCCCGACAAGTACATCATTCGCCTGATCGTCGACGACGAAGAACTGGCAAGCCTCCCGCTGTACGCACTCGAAGCCCCGCAGCAGCCGGGAGAAAACTCTCCTGACGCCCCCATCGCAAGTGGCGAACAGGAACTGCCCAACTAATTCAAATTTCAGAATTCGGAATTCGTAATTTGGATTTTGAATGAATCCCTGTTCCGAGTCTGGAATCAAGCGGAAACGGCGAGGCAGAGAGCGGCCTTCATAGGAGCTCCGACAGCCGAGCCGTCCAGGTCGACAAAGTAAACTGAACGATCCGATGCATCCAGGTGCACCGGATTTTTTAGCATATTGCGCCGAAGAGTCCCCTCAAAGAACTCGCCACCCACGCACTTGTAGAAAGCTTCCTTGCGGCACCACAGACGGAAAAACTCCCGCTCGGCTGCATGTTCGGCGAATTCTCCCAACGATGCCGTCAGCGACTTTACGAGGGCAGCCTCTTCGGTGCTGAAGAACCGTTCCGCGAGGTGCAGTCGCCGAGGGGAAAATCGTTCCAGGTCCACCCCGATATGCAGCCCCAGAGACCCCCGTTCGCCAAAAGCCACGACGCAGTAGCCGTCCGAATGCGTCCAGTTCACGTCAAAATCCAGCTTCGGAAATTTAGGACGCGTATCTTCTTTGGATTCCACGATATCCGCAGCGGTTACAGGCGCCCCTACATACTCCGACAGAATGCCCAGAATGACCGACCGGTGATCCGGTTTCTGCACAAAACCCGCCAAGTGCACCACCCCCAGAGGAGTCTCCACATCGAGTCTCCGGATGGTACGGGAATCGCTAGAAATGGCATTGATGTCGTTCATAGGAAGTCTAGCACAAAGATAATTTCTAGTTTAGGGGCATGAATCCAGGTGCAACGGCAAAGACCTCTTTTGCGAGAACGGCTCGGCGTACGACAAGCGTTTTTTTGAGCGCTTTAAGCACCGTATCCTGCCTCACGCTAGCCCTGCTTTGCAGCTGCGGGGACATCAATAGCAGCTGGGAAGTCAAGGGCGGCGGCTACCTCAAGTACACCGTCAACGGGAACGGCCCCTACAGCATCGATCTCGCCAAGAACGACGTGGAACCGCCCTTTTACGTGAACAACAGCCACCACTACTTCTATTTCTGCTCTCAAATCAAGGAAAGCAAGCGCGGCGACCAGATTTCGCTGATGGTCAACAATCCGCAAACCGGCAAGGCCCTCACTCCCGTCGCAAGGGCCAACCTGAGCGGAAGGTTCCAGTACGTCACCTGGATGCGCGAGGAATTCTCGCCAGAAGCGCCCCTTATCGAGGACAGCAGCACCATCCGGTTCGACGAAATCATCGGGGATTCGCTCTGGACCGCCCATTTTGACCTCTATTTCAAGGATTGCCGCTCCGGCTCGTGCATCGATAGCCTGCCCCCCGTACATGTCAACGGACGACTACGCTACTGGGTTCCCGCCTCGGAGAGATAGTTCGTCAATACCCCTTGACAAACGAAAAAGCCTTTTCTATATTTGGTCTCACCTCGGTCGATTAGCTCAGTTGGTTAGAGCGCTACCTTGACATGGTAGAGGTCACAGATTCGAGTTCTGTATCGACCACTGAAAGAACCTCGCTTTTAAGCGAGGTTTCTTTTTTCTTTTGGGTCAAAGGGGAAAGCCTTCCCCTCACTCCAGCCCCCACTCGGCCTAATCCGCACGCGTAGAGACCGTTCGGCTCTATCGCCGAAAAGAAATGACTATTTCGCCTCACTCTCGCTACAGCCCCAGCTTAACGCTTGGGGCTTTAAGCTCACAAGAAATTACGGCCTACGGCCTTTACTGTTCGCTTAGCGGTTAGACTCTCGCAGGGGCTTCCGTTACCCTTCCCTAAGGGCTCTGCCCTTAAAATCCCGGATGCAGCGATTAAACGCAAAGAAGCCGCCCCTGCGAGGCGGCTTCCTAAAGCATCATTCCGGCTTTGCCGGAATCCTAATTACTTAGCAGCGGAGTCAACCGGAGCAGCGGCCTTTGCTGCAGCGGAGTCAACGACTTCGACCTTAGCAGCGGCGGCAGAATCCACGGCGACGGCAACGGTAGAGTCTGCGGCGACGGCGGCAGCGCTATCGGCAACAGCCGGAGCGGCAGTGTCAGCAGCCGGGGCAACGACCTTTTCGGCAGCAGTCGGAGCGGCAGGAGCGGCTTCAGCGGCCTTCGGAACCGGAGTACCGAAGAAGTTCATCTTGGCAAGGAGGATCATCATCACCCAAGAGATCACGAGGCCACCGAGACCCATCACGATACCAGTCTTCGCCATACCGTTAGTGTCGGTGTAACCCGTAGCGTGGGCCAGGGCGTTAGGCGGCGTCGAAATCGGAAGGCTCATGCCGAGAGAGCTTGCAAAGGCAACAGAAACGAGCAGGGCGGTCACGCCACCGAGGCCAACGAGGTTGTCCTGGCAGGCAATGCCCACGGCGCAAAGAATCGGAACCAAGAGCGTAGCCGTAGAGGTGTGGCTCATGAAGTTCGCCATAAACAAGCAGATGATACCGCAACCGATCATGAGTGCGAGCGGAGACCAGCTTGCAAACGGAATCGTCTTGATCAAGTGAGCGGCAAGGCCAGTAGCATTCAGGCCAACACCGAGAGCGAAACCACCGGCCACGAGCCAGAGCACGTCCCAGCTCATCGCGTTCAGGTCTTTCTTGGTAATCACGCCGGTGAGGGCAAACACAGCCATCGGGATCATAGCAATTGCATTATCGTTAATGCCGTGGACACCCTTACCGGTCACCCACAAGACAACGCACACGACAAAGGTAATGTACACGATAATTGCTTTCGGGCTGGTATCAAACTTACCGGCACCTTCAATCTTCAGGACCATTTCCTTCATCTTGATCGGGTAGATCTTGAGGAGCAAGAGCCAAGCAATCACCATCAAAACAATCACGTACGGAATACCGAAGGCCATCCACTGACCGAAGCTCACCGGGTTTGCGACCAGGTCGCCACGGGCAATAGCGTCGTTCAGGGCGCCGAGGGCAATCGCGTTAGGAGGCGTACCGATCGGGGTACCCATACCACCGATGTTTGCGCCCAGCGGAATAGCGAGGGCAAAGGCAGCTTTACCGCGGTCATCTTCGTCAAAGAGCTTGAGCACCGGAGCGAGGATGGCAAGCATCATGGCGGCGGTAGCGGTGTTGCTCATGAACATGGAGAACACGGCGGTAATGAGCATGAGGCCCAAAAGCACGAACTTCGGGTTCTTTCCGAAGGGCTTCAGGAGCACGCGGGCGAGGTTCAAGTCCATCTTGTACTTGGTAGCGGCTGCAGCGAGGAAGAAGCCGCCCAAGAAAAGCATGATGATCGGGTTTGCAAACGTTGCCATAATGGACTTATGGCTGATCATCGTCACACCGTCCACGCGGAAAGGCGTCAAGGACGAGTCGGACATCGTCACGATCATGAGCACGATGACGAGCATCGAGGTAGACCAGATCGGGAACGGTTGCAGGATCCAGAAGAGGGCCGCCATCACGAAAACGCCAATCACGCGGATTTCGAGCGGGTTCAGGATTCCCATGGGGCTTGCGGCATCGAATCCGAGGGATTCGTAGGGCAAGAAGAGAGCGGCGATGGCGAGCACCGACGCGATGATGAACTTGATGAATTTAGCCTTTGTCATAGTGCGGCCAAATTTAGAAAAATGCCGCCCTTATGGCAAGATTACGGGATTACTACTAGTGAGCCACAAGCGATTTGTATTAACAAATCGTGGAGGCGAGAGCGAGGCGATGTCATAGGGTTCCATAAAACAAGAGCCGAGCGGTCTGTAAGGGAGAAGGCTCTCCCTGGTTGCAGCCCCAGCTCAGCCATGAACCACACGCTCACAAGGCCTCGGCCTTCGGCCGACGATTGTTCGCTTAGTGGTCAGGCTTTTCGCAGGGTCTTCCACCACCCTCTCGCCTAAGGGTTTCACCCTTAAAAACCCGATTTAGCGGGAAATTGCCACTTTGCGGGTGGCCTGTTCGCTGCCAACACGGACGCGGAGGAGGTAGATTCCGGACTTGGGGACGTTCAGGGCGACCGTATTGTGGCCGAAGAACGCCTTGGACGCGTAAGAAGCCGCAATTTTGCCGTTCAGGCCCACCAGCTGCACCATGTAATTCGCCCCGGCGAGGCCCTCGGACACATCGAAACCGACCTGGAGGCGGCCCGAAGCCTGTTCAAACCGCAAATTATCCACCTTCGAGGCCAGGGCGCGGGCATCCATCGGAGCCACCCGAACCGTAGCGGTAGCTCCCGCCGCCTTGAGCATCACCTTCAGGGAGTCGCCCGCAACGACTTCGGTCATCTTGCCGTCCACCGTCACGAACACCTTGAGGCCCATCTCGTTCAGCGCCTTTACGCCCTCGAACTTGAGGTAACCCACACAGTCGCCCGTAGCGCTCAACGCCATATTCCACTCGTAGCTAGCCTCATCGGCACTTCTGATGGATTTTGCGAGGGCGCGCTTGCCGTCAAGCAGCGACAGGTTCACATGGTCGCCCATGCCTTCCGGCGGTTCCGGCTGTTCAGCCGCGGCACCGGCACCGATTACGTTCCAAGAATCGCGGTGCCCTTTCGTATCCGAAAGAACCGCCTGCAGCGTCCAGTTGTCGCGAGATGCAGCCTTCGCCAGCACTCGTTTTTCAAGCGGATAGTCAAATCCCGGAGTATATTCCGCCGCACTTACAAAGAACGGCTCCTGACCGAGCTCGGCTGTTCTCTTGGACTCGGAATACACCCAAGCCGCCTCGTAAGGGCCAAGATACAAGGTCATCCCCGGGTAATCCGCACTCTCAGGATTCCAAACTGTCAGCACCAGGGACTCCTTTTCAAGCTGTTCCGCATTCAGCTGCACCCCCCAACCGTAGGGGTTGGCCACCATGTTCCAGCCGCTATCGAGTTTCCAGACAATTTCGTTACCCGTCCTTGCCGAATCCCTGCGGAGCAACAGCGGACGACCTTCCAGGGAACTGTACCAAAAGCCCTGTTCAGCCACTACCTTGTCACCGCGATACTTCTGGTACTTCCAGAAATCGCCAAAGTAAGCGGACTCGTCCCAGTGGTAGAACACCGGGTCGGCATCCCACACAATGGAATCAATCTCCACATCCGAAAGCGAAACCATTCGCCAAGCATCCGGAGCAGCGGCAATTTCCGCGCTCACTGTAAACGCGGTATCGAACGACACCTTCTCGGCCTTGTCCGAAAGTGTTGCCTTCAGCACATACTTTCCGGGCAGCAACGGATATTTTGTCCAGACACGTTCATAAGGAGATTCCTTCACTTCTTCGACAAAACCTGCGTTTTCCAGGACAACACCCAGGGCATCCGTCAATGAAACCTGTAGTGTGGCAGAACCATCTACTTCAAACTGATTCGTTTCAAGAGTCAACCGCACCGCATTTCCCGACTGGAGCAATTCATGGCGTACCAAGGCGAGCTTAGTGGGATCATCCGCAGAATCACCAGGATTCTTTACGTCCTTCGCTTCGGAGAAATACGCCGTCAGGGTCGCATTGATCAAGCCGTCCGGCAACGTATCGCCTTCTTGCAACACATACCTTTCAACTGAACCATCATTTATACTGTTCGACATATGCTGCGGATCAACCATCTTCATCACATTGACAACCACCAGCGAATCCAGCGCATAACCCGAATCGGGTTCAGCAAGCAACCGCATCGCAACCCCTTCAGGATTGTCCCACGGCAAGAGCATCGTGGAATCCTTTGCAAAGTGGTGCGTATAGGCCTTCGTCCCATCGCGGTATTCGTCCACGGCAACCGTTCCGTTTTCAGATTCGCCTAGGCGCACCCTGACATAATGCCCAAGGCAGGTTTCCGCATCCATCCACACCGCATACAAAGTCTTTTCGGCATTGATGTCGGGGTATAAGTAACTACCCGGATTGTTCACATGGTACTTATAATCGTTAGTATCGGCATTAAAGGCCCAGCCCATCACGCAGGCTTCAGCCGTATAAATTTGAGACGGCAGAAACACGGGTCTGTTGCCATTCGGCACCACAAGGCTATCGGGCACTTCGGAGTCCACGCCGTAGAATACTTCCGTCGCCGTCGTATTCACATCGAGGTGTACATTCTCGTACGGAATTTCCGCAGCACGTAAATAGGCATCATGCATCGTGGAGAAATTGTAGAGATCCACATCATTCCCTTCCGACATATCCGGCCCAGCCGCGGCATTCTCTTCGAACAGCCCATGAACGACACTCAAGCCATACACCAGGTCTACGGTTTTACGATCCAGCATGTAATAGTTTTCAGTATAAAAGGCAAGGTGCGAACCGTTTCTCGATTCATACAAATACTTCTTTACAGATTTTTTATCCTCATCGGTTAACTTGTCGAAAATGTCATCCAGTTCGATTGCAACCTTGTACGCAGTCCTGTAGGTCGAAATTTTCGGCAGCGAATCCGGCTCATTTTCCCAACAGATCGTACCATTTACACCACATTCCCCACCACTTGAAGAAGCGATGTTCAACACATAGGTAAACAGGCGTGTTCTCATTTCGGCATCATCGAGCACGCCATCATACAGCCAGGAATTATCGCTTTCTACGTAGATGGCACCCGAGCCATCTATATCCAGAGTTCCTTCGGCAGCTAGGCTTGCAGACTTCGTTTTAACGGCATTGCGGTAATTGTTCCAGATTCGGTAATAATCGACAGCCTGGGTCTTCCACAAATCCGGCGTAATATCGTCTTCCGAAGCAGACACACCGTTACTTGGTTGACTAAGCCTACCCACAGCCAGCCCGGCATTTACGTCACTAAAGCCATAATGGTAATTGCCCTCTATGTTTATATGCGCCGAAGAAGAGAGTTCCGCACGAGCATCCCCTACCTCATAACCGACAGAAAAAGTTTCATTCACTGTACCAGCGGTCCCATTCGCGATGGCGACAGACAAATCGCCTACAGACGTATTGCTACGTACATCCAGATTCGTGCAGAATGCCCTACCCACCATCGCACCGACTCCACTCATCGTTTTCACCGTCGATGCCGCAATTTTGATATTGCCCTCGGCATGGTTTCCACGGAGCTCTACGGTATAATTTGGATTGTCAACACGCCCCACAACATAGGCAGCATGGACATTGTACATTTTGGAAGCCGTTGCCGTAATCACATTTGGATTCTTTCCCGGATTCACCGGTTTGACAGTCGTGTTGCGAATTGCAAAAGTGCTATTAGTGGGGTTGACCGTGGCATAGCCCACAGCTCCACCCACAGTAAGGGTTGTATCAGCCGAACTGATATCCACCGCGACATCATTTTCGTTCATAGCGAAGTTTACCGAAGAGCCATTGCCATCGCTCAGAGCCGTATAAACGCCAACAGCACCTCCAAGGCGAGAGCTTACAACGCCATCGGTCTTTGTATTCTTGATGGTCGTCTCGACCTTGTTATTCGAAAGTTGCACACTTCCATTTTTCCAAGTCAAAGTTCCGAAAAGACCTCCCAGGTAACGATTCTGGTTTGTTCCGCTGTAGTCTCCCGACTTGAAAGTTACATCTGCATTCGTTACTTCAAAAACAGATTCATAGTCAATGGTATTTGCAGACATCGCCCCAATCAACCCGCCTACCGAGGAACCAGCCAATTCTGCAGAGACGGTACAGCCGTCAAAGGAGAATTTCGTCGAGCTGTTCATCGTCACGATTGCAAATCCGACAATTCCACCGACATCGGATGCGCCGCTATAACTTTTGTTGTTTTTCCGCATGATTTGCGCAACAGAATCCGGAACGACCAGTTTCGACACCGAGACATTGGAAAAGTTCGCTTGTCCATACAAATAGGCTACCACGCCCCCAATGTAAGAAGCATCGCTATAAAAATTCCACACCTCCGGCCCAGCACTTTCTTCACTCAAAGTAAGAAGGACATCGTCCACCTGCACATCCGAGAATTCTAATCCACCCTCCGCGAAAAATGCCACAGCGGCACTGTTCCAGCCGTACACCTTAGATTTCGAAACAGTCACTTTTTTAAACGAAGTATTTTGAGCTTCGTTCACGACCACAGCCGCCGAAGCAGGCATTTGAGGAGAAGTCGTTTTTGCTACAACATAAGCATTTTCAAAACTAATATTTCTTACCGTTGCATCAGTCAATTTTCCAAAGAACGAAGCATTTTCTCCTTCGGCAATATAGCAGAAGTTCTTAATGGTATTGTTATCACCATCTATGGTCAATTTTATATTTGAAATCGAACCGAAATCCATCGGAGCAAACAACTCATCGCACGCCGTTTTCGTTTCTGAATAGCCGCCCAAATCGATGTCGGTGTCAAAATGAATGCTAAAATCCTTTATACCACTCATCGCTTTAGAGTCTATGTCTGAAATCAGGTTACTGCTAAAAGCGGCCCATGTTGTAAAAGGAGTATAGCCATCCTCGATGAAATCAGCCTCGGTAGGACGCTGGGCAATATCACATATCACATCATCAGCATATAACCCAGCCACCGTTTGGCAACGAAAACCCACCGGTTTAATACCGGCCCAAACAGCCCCAACCAAAAATAGGACCGTTGCAACAAGAATTTCTGTTGTTCTCTTCATATACACCATTCCACTTTATAAGCAAATAATAATTTTTTAAGTTCCAGATATTGGCCCCATACGCAAAAAAAGGTGGAAACAATGCCCACCTTTTGAGTTTAATCACATATTTGCCTGTAATGTTGTGCGCTATCTCACAAAAAATTTGCCCGTCATGTCCTGACGTCCCACCTTGATTCTCACAAAGTAAATTCCCGGTTTCGGAGCCTTCAGGGACAAACGGTTCGAACCCGCCGTCACCGTAAAGCGTCCCGAGGCAACCACCTTGCCATCGACGCCGGCAACCGCGTAGTTCGCCTTCGTTCCGGCCAGCGATTCGGGGGCATCAAAGCCAAGCTGCAAGGTATTGCCCGCAATAGCGGATTTGAAACCGCTAATCTTTGTCGCGACAACTGCATTCGAAGCGGCCACGCGGACTTCCACCTGGCTTGCTGATTTCGCCAAGGCAACATTCACGGACTTTCCATCAGTCACTTCCGTCGTCTTGCCGTCAGCTATCACAAACAACTTAAGACCAAGTTTTTTAAGTTCCTGAACACCTTCAAACGAAAGCTTGCCATCGCGGGCCGTACTTGCAGACATTTCGAGAGTCCAGCTGTATTCATCTTCCACCGCCTTGATGCTCTTGGCGAGTTTGACTCCCTTAGCACCATTTTCATCCTTGTCGCGAATGGCCAGGGACACGCGATTGCCCATACCGGCAGGCGGTTCTTCGAGCGACTGCGGCTCCCCTACACCGAATACGTTCCAGGAATCTTTCTTGCCATATTCATCGGAAAGGGTTGCTACCAAAGCGAAGTTACCAGGAGTACGACCATCCGTCGCCTTCATCAGGTTTTTCTTGCGAGGCTCTTCGCCCGGTTCACCGGGTTCAATTTTCGATTCCGCAATTCCAAACACCGGAGCGGCCGACACACGCCATGTCAACGCATGCGAAGCCTTCGCCCATACAGCCTCGTAGGGGCCAATCACCGTCGGCACCTCATATTCCGAAAGCACCGGATTCCAGCGCCAGAACGAGACTTCGCTACCATCGTCGGCAACACCTTTGCTCAGGTCCACATACCAGCCGTATGGGTTGGCCACCAGGTTCCAGCCACTATAGAGGCTATCCAGTTCCCATACGATTTCGCTATCCTTTGCACCGGTCGATTCACGGAGTACCAGTGGCTTTCCCTTTGCCGTACCGTACCAGAATCCACGAGTCGCATCGGCATCGCCACCCGCAAAGGCTCGATACTGCCAATAATCACCCACGGGATTATGTTCATCCCACCAATAGAAACTGGCGTCGTCATCCCCTTCCATCGAGGAACGGTCAAGCGCCGAGAGCGACACCATCTGCCAGCTTTCCGCGCGCACCTCAATTTCAGAAGCGACTTCGAAGTCACTCTCGAAAGAAACAGTTTGCTTCTGGTCGTCCAAGGTCAATTCCACCTTAAACTTGCCCATAGGCGCAGGCGCCATTTCCCAGGCGCCGCCCTTGACGACATCGTCCGAAATCACCGTATCGACAATAATTCCGTTTTCTCCAGTCACCACCACACGGGCAACCGTTTCGACATCCGCATTTTCCGCATCGAAAGTCAGGCGAACGGCGTTACCGGACTGTTCGATTTTCGGTTCCACCAACTTGAGTTCGCCCCTGCTGCTCGAACTTTCGGCAGAGCTGGAGCTTTCTTCGGCACTCGAGGAACTCGATTCCACGATTTCGCTGCTGGAGCTTTCAACGGAGCTCGACGATTCTTCGGAACTGGAGCTTTCTTCGCTGCTCGAAGATTCAGGAAGCTTTTCATATACGGCCATCACGTCAAGGATTCCCTTGACCACCTCAAACTTGCTGTCCCAACCGACAAAGGCGTAACCTTCATGTTCCGGAGCTTCGGGAGCAACCGCGGCGGCACCGTATTCCACCCACAAGGTATCCCCAATCATCGTCTCTTCATTTTCCCAGAACGTAACTGGATACTTGACCTTAGTCGAATCATAGACCGCAACATATTCCACATTTCCCGTCACCTTCGAGAGCTCGGGAGACCAACCGACAAACTCATAGTTGTATTCCGCCGTCGATTTACGCTTCAGCTCAATCACAGGAGACTTCACCGTTTCGTCATAATCCACCGAGTCCGCATCGATGGTCGTTCCGTCATAGTCAACGAAGGTAATCCAGAACTTGAGCGGTTCATACACGGCATTCACATTCAAATCCTTGCGGACCTCGGCATAGGAGGAATCGTCCCAACCAATAAACTTATAGCCTGTACGCAAGGGTAAAGTTTCAGGAGGTTCAGCCGCGCCCAGGTATTCCACCGTGCGGGCATCGCCAATTTCCGAACCGTCATAATCAAAGAACTTCACGACATAGCTGTTGATCTCGTAAATCGCCATGACCGTAAGGTCGCTCATAATCTTATCATACTTCTTGTTCCAAGTTCCGCTAAAGGTATAGCCTTCAAACTCCGGCATATCCTCAAGATCCGGTGCCGTAGCCGAAGCCCCTTCCTTAACCGACTCCTGCTTGATTGTTGCACTGTCGCGGTCGGCAATAAAGGTCACCACGAAGGTTCCCGCTTCGGGAATCACCGCCGGGTTCTTGCTATCCGCAAAGATCGGCAAGTCACTGTTCACGCCCGACACATAAGTCCACACATAGTCATTTTTAGAATCATCCACATCGATCTTGTACAACTTATTCAAGAAGCCAGCAAAACTAGACGTTTTCATCGAATCAGCAACGAAAGTTCCGTTCTGGTGTTTGGGGGCAGGAGCAATTTCTTTCGAGGATCCATTACGAATGACATAATGCACACTATCACATGTTTTCCACGTTGCAGTAAAGTCTTCCGTGCCGTTCAGCGCGCCAAAAGGTTCAACCGTCTCATTTTCGCTATAATGGTAGCTGGACTGAATTTCAAATTTTGCACTCTGGACAGAGCCCACCAAGTAACCCGTCTTTACCGTTTTTCCCGTGGCCGTAACCAGCACATCGCCCACCATGAAGGAATTCTTCAAGTTAAACTTGTGATTGGTGGAATAGGTTGTACCGACAAGGCCACCCACCAAAACAGAATCGCCAGAATAGGTTCCCGACACGTTAATATTTCCGGAAACACCGACCTTTTCAATCATCGCAATCTCGTTGCAGAATCCGCAGAGACCGCCAATTTTTGTAGTCTGCTTATTCGTTACGGAATTGTCCACCTCGACAGCCTTATAGGTAATCAGGTCGGCATTTTTGACAGAAACATTCTTGAATTGCAAGGAGCGTCCTCCCTTAATCTGTGGGAATCCGCCAATCACGCCCCCCACACTCACGTTATTCAGACTATCTTCGACATTGATAGATCCCGTAAAACGCAATTCCGACAAGGCATCGGTTTCAGCAACAGCGACATTTACAAAACCAATCATGCCACCGATGTACACATCGTCATGGGCTGGGCTACCATTGAGCATTCTCTTTGCATCCAGCGAAGTCTTCATTTTAGAGGTAATCGTGATCGACGAGGTATCGTTTACAAGCCCCATGTTTTCGGCCTGCGCAATGCAGACCGACCCCGCAATACCGCCCAGGTAAGTTTGGCTATGAAGCCCATCGACCGTGGCACCCGACGCAGTCACCTTAATGGAACCGGAAGTCTTTACGCCCGTAATGCTTACGAAGTCTTCCCCTTTCTTGGTGCTGCTTCCGCAGGCGCCACCATACCCAAGGATACCACCGGCATAATAGTTGTAAAGGCTTGCATCCTTGAGCGAATCCGAAATGGCAACATTGGCGGCACTATTGATAAAGCGAACAGACATTTGCGCAATAGAAGAATCCAGGCCGACCAGGCCACCCACGGCAACCACCGCCGAGGACGTTCCATTCGATTCAATGCTCGGAGAAGACGAATTCGAAATTTCACCGTCGAAGCGGCTATTGGACAAAGTAAAGTCGCCCGCCACGGGAGAATGATTTTCCACATAGACCATCCTGACGCCAAAGAGGCCGCCCATCGAAGAGCCGCCCGAAATCCGAGACGGAACGGTCTCGTCCGTTTTGGACTTTGTATAGACATACAAGTTTGCATCCGTTTCACCGATTGTACTCAGCAAGCCGGCAATGCCACCCAACGCGGACTTATGACCAGAGGCATAATCGTGAACTTCAACCTTGATGGAATCCTTGGTAAAGCTCGGGTCTTCTCCCAAGGAACGGTAAGCGGCACCAACGAGGCCACCCAGGAACACCTGATAATCCGAAACGGCATCAACAACACTTGAACCGGCATAACCTTCCGTAATCTTCACCTTATTGGTCACAAAGATATCGTCGTTGCCCGAGACATTCTGAACCGTAGAGTTCTGAACAAACCCGACAAGAGCACCAGCAAAGGGCGCCTGGACAGAATCGTTCGCGACGCCAATCGTGTCGATATTCGAGTAATTGACAATACCCGCCAGGGCACCGACCGGATAATAGTCCGCGCCATCCCCGCTTTCGCCGTTAATGTAGATACGCACACCGTTCAGCTTAAGATTGCTGATCTGCGTCGAGTCCACACGACCGAAAAGACCCACGGGACCATCCATGGTTTCCGCCGAATAGCACAGATTCTTGATGGTCTTGCCATTGCCATTGACTGCAACGTGGGCATTCAACGGAAGCGGCTTATGGTTCACATCGCAAGTTCCCACTTCCGTAGTGGTTCCGAACTCGCCCAAATCGATATCAGACATAATCGAAAGAGTAACTTCGTCAATCGTCGCCGCCTTTTGCATGGCGGAATCCAGCAGGTCATACAGGTTTTTCGGAGTATCCTTTGCCGAAACGCAAGTCATCGTATTATACCAAGAAACACAACCCGTAGGAGCCTGGCGCAGTTGCAATTCAAGAGTCTGTTTCAGAAAATTCCCGGAATACTGGTAAGTCAAATTGTAGTACCCCGATCCATTTACGGCAAAAGCCATGCTGCAACAGTACAGCACGGTAAATAAGACCAAACCGATTTTTGCCTTCATAAAACCCTCTAGATCTTTCTCACTATAAAGATATCTTAAAAATTGAAAAAAGGAAGCCAAGTCCCTCAAAAAATGTTGTTCCTGTGATTAGGAACATATCTAGCAGATAGCGATTGAATCCAGCCCTTGGGGCCCCTCCCGTTAGGCGAAGACGAGTTTTCATCCGGAATACCTAATCCGTTGCAAGTCAACGACTTACAGCCGGCAGACGCATTGTGTTCTTTATCACATTCCATGTAACGAGCCCTTTACAAACAGGCACCACAATACTACATTTTTGCTACAAACATATACCAAGGAGTATTAAAATGATCAAGAAGATCGCCCTCGTCGCAGCCATGGCTGCCAGCGCATCCTTTGCAACCTATAACTTCTTCCCGGTAAAGGACGCCGGCAAGGGCCAGGTTGAAGTCGGAGCCCAGTATGGCTGGACCGACAATTCCTCCAACATGGAAATTATCGCCGGTGCCGAATACTCCGTCATCCAGAACCTTGCCCTGTCTCTGACAGGACTCGGCTACCAGCTTTGGGACGATCCGGATGATTGCGGCGAAGACGGCCATCCCGACTGCCCGGATAACGACGGCTTCAAGGCTATGACCATTGGCGCCCGTTACCAGTTTATGCCCGTTTTGATCGCTGCCTTGGACGTGAATCTCCCCCTCACTTCCGAAGACGTGACCGGAAAGTACGATCCGTTTGGCCTGTATGGCGCCATCCAGTTCACCAAGGAATTCGTGCCCAACCTGTGGTTCGGTAGCGAAGCCGGCGTTAGCTACAAGTTCGAAGACGAAAAGAAAACCGAAGGTCTCGGCCTCACTGTGCAGGCAGAATTGGACTACACTCTCGCCAACCTCGGCCTGACCCCGTGGATTGGAGCAGCCTTGAACATGCGCCTTAGCGATGTCGAAGAAGAATGGTACGACGACAACCATGGCGGCAAGGTCACCCACGAATACGGTTCGGGCGACAAGGCCATCTTGGTTTGGCTCGGTGCCGGCTATGACATCAACCCGATGTTCACCGTCAAGGCCAATTTCATCATGAAGTTTGCCGATGACGATTCCATGGGTACCGACTGGAAGGGCGTGAACGCCAAGCTCGCCATCAACTTCTAGTTTCAAAAACATTTAAGAAGGAATGCCTCGGACCCACAAAGTCCGGGGTATCTTTTTTTTACATCCCGCCGCGTAGGGAAATTGCTAAATTTGGGAAAACCAATTTATTAAGGAGTCTGGAATGTTCAAGAAAATCGCCCTGGCCTCGGCTCTCGCCGCAAGCGCCGCATTTGCAACTTGGGACTTTTATCCCGTTCTCGAAGCGGGCAAGGGTTCCGCCGAAGCGGGTCTCTACTACGACTGGTATCACGACTGGTCTCAGGCGGGCCTCAAGGTGGGTGCCCGTTACAGCATTATCCAGAATCTTGAAGTTTCTTTGCAGGGCTGGGGTTTTCAGTTCTGGAGCGAAACGGACTGCAACGGTTGTGAAAACGGCGGTGACGGTCTGCGCGACCTGACCATTGGCGGACGCTACCAAATCGACCCGATGGTCGCCCTTTTCCTCGACTTGAACCTCCCTATCGGTGGCGACGAAGTTACCAGCGACGAAATCGCCCTCTATATGGGCGGACAATTCAGCATGCAGGTGCCGGAAGCTCCCGGTCTCAAGTTCGGAACCGAAGCCGGCCTTTTCTGGGGCTTTGAACACGACAACAACGAACGCGGTCTTGAAATTCATCTGGCAGGCGAAGTCGGCTACACCATCCCCGATGCGGGAATCACCCCGTTCGTCGGCTTGCAACTCAAGTACCGCATGACCGAAAGTACCTGGGAAGAAGTTGACGAAAATGGCAAGAAGCACGAAAAAGGAGCCAACGACGACGGCGACAAGCAGGTCATCCTTTGGCTCGGTGCGGATTTCTTCATTATCCCCAACCAACTTGATATCAAGGCGAAGCTCTTTGTTCGTAGCGGCGACCATAGCAACATGGGTGGCGACGCCAGCGGCCTTTATGTCGGAGCAGAATTCTTCTTCTAAGAAGAACTTAGTCGGTAGAGCTTAGAACTTAGACAAAAGGCGTGCTTTTCAGCCCGCCTTTTTATTTTACATTCTTCTAAGTTCTGCAGTGCCGAAGGCACGATCTAAGTTCTATCAACTATTTCACGTCGTATTCAGGCACGGGCAGGCTCTCCCCCGCCTTCATGGCCTTGTCGAGTGCAGCGGACTTCGTGGGGTCCAGCCACCAGTAAACGGGGATAGCGTCTTCACGATTGAAGCGGTCGAAGACTTTTTCGGGAGTGCCGTAGCGATTCCAGTAGAGAATGCGGTGGTGGTCGCATTGCCACATGAGCACGTAGGGCACGATTTCGGCGAGGCGGTTGTCCAGCGCTTTCAGGATTTCGTTGCGCTTGGCGAGGTCGAATTCCGTCTTCTGCAAGTTGATTAAGCTATCCACCACCTTGTCCTGCACGCCGGCCAGGTTGTTCGTTCCCTTCTGAAGCGCTGTCGTAGAATTCCAGCTGGCTTCGGGGTCGCGAAGGCGGCCTGCACCCCAGTTCACCCAGTAAAGATCAAAGTCCGCATCGTCCAGGCGCTTGCGCAAGGTACTCTGCGACATCTGCTCGATGGTTGCGACAACCCCCACTTTCTTCAGGTCTTCCTGGAACAGCGTGAGGTGACGCAAGTCTTCTTGGCTCGTGATGAAGTTGATGGCGAACGGCTTACCGTCTTTTTCCAGCACGCCCTGCGCATTCACCTTGTAACCCGCTTCCGCAAAGAGGGCGCGGGCGCTATCCGGGTTGAACTTGTAGAGCGGCGCCGTCGGATTCTGGTTACCATCCCACAGGTCAGGGTAATAGCTGTTGAGCAAGAAGTACTGGTTGTACATGTACTTTTCGTTCATGGCTTCGCGGTTCAGGAGCATGTTGAGGGCGCGGCGAACGCGTACATCCTGGAACTGCGGCTTACGCAAGTTGATGGCCAAGCCTTGGAAACCGATAGGTTCCTTGTTGAAGATTCGCTGTTTGACCGCCCAGCCTTTTTGAATGGCGTCAAAGTCAGTCTGTTTCATCCAGATGCTGCTGGTGTAAATCGCGTAGGCGTTGATATCCTGCTTCTTGAAAGCTTCGAGAGCTTTGGTCTGGTCGTTCATGAAGCGGTAGCGGATTTTTTCGAAGTTGTACTTGCCGCGGTTCCAGTTCTTCTTGAAGCCCCACCAGTCAGCGCGGCGCGCAAGTTCCACATAGCGGTCTTCGCGGAAGGTCTTGATCTTGTACGGGCCGGACACCACCGGGAACTCGTAGCGGATCTGGTTAAAGTCCTTGCCGGCCCAGGCGTGCTTCGGGAAGGCAAGCATACCCGCCGCTTCCCAGAAATTACCCCAATGCGATTCCTTCGCTGTCATCTTGATCGTCAAGCTATCCACGACTTCGGGACGGTCGAAACGGCTGAGCCCCACCTTGAATATGGGCGTCAGATTCTTTTCGTCCATGATGACGTCGTAGTAGAACTGCACATCTTCGGCGGTGATGGCCTTGCCGTCGCTCCACTTGGCTCGCGGGTCTACATGGAAGGTAAACGTCTTGCCGTCTTCGGAAACATTCCAGCTGTCGGCAAGGATTCCCACTTCACGGTCTTCGGTAGAATGCAGGCTCACGAGAGGCTCGAACATCATGCCCATGAGTTCCGCCGAGAAGCTGTTGTAATCTTCCCACATGTTAAAAGACTTCGGCATCGCGGAACCCCACAAGGTAATCGTTCCGCAGGGGCGGGCATCCTTCGAGGCTATGGGGTCGAACTCACCTGTCGCTTCGGGATCCTGCGGCAACTCAGGGCAATTCAGCTCGGCATTTTTAGTGGCAGCACCCTTGGATGCGCCGGACTCGTTACAGGCAGAAAATAGAAACGCGGATGCAACAAGAACCGCACAAGAAACTTTAATAGAAAAATCTTTCATACGGAACAATATAGATAAATTGTCTAGAAAGATTATCTTCCCGGGTTTATCCCGGGAACAACGGCTACGGCAAACCGACGTGGCGCTGTTTCTGTTTCTTGGGCTTGGGAACAGCGGGTTCTTCGGTTCCCTTTTCAGCCTCTGCTTTGGCCGCTTCGGCTAAAAGCATTTCGAGCGACACACGAGAAGCCTCTTGTTCGGCCTTTTTCTTGTTGCCACCCTGACCGCGGCCGTACACGCGGCCATCCACATGGACTTCGACCGTGAACACCTTCTGGTGTTCCGGTCCCGATTCATCGACCACGATATATTCCGGAACCGTGCGAAGCTTACCCTGCAGGTATTCCAAGAGTTCACTCTTGTGATTCGCAAAATCTTCGGCAGAGATTATTTCCTGCACTCGCGGGAAATGGAACTTGTTCAAAATCGCGCGAACCTCTTCGAGGCCACCATCCAGGTAGACGGCGCCAAGAACCGCTTCGTAGGCGTCAGCCAGGATGCTTTCCTTGCCGCGACCGCCAAGTTTTTCTTCGGCCTTGCCCACCTTCACGTATTCGCTCAGGCTCCATTCCTTGGACGACTGCGCGCAGGCATGCCCCGAAACAATCGCGCTCTTACGCTTGGAAAGTTCACCTTCCGGATCGTCGGGATAAGCCTTGTAAAGATATTCGGTGGTGAGCATGTTCAGCACGGAATCGCCCAAAAATTCCAGGCGTTCGTTGTTGCTCGCGTAAGGCATGTCCGTGCCCGTCAAGAATGAACGGTGCACCAAGGCGTGCGCCAAAAGTTCAGGATCCTTGAACCGGTACCCGAGCTTCGCCTCAAGCCCGCCATCGGACTTCTGGCGAAACCAGAGCTTCAAGACCTTATGTAATAAAGTGTTATTTTCCATAAGTAGACCATTTAAATAATTCAGAATTCGGAATTCAGAAATGCCTAGCCGATTGTAGTTCTGAACTCTGAAATCCGAACTCCGCACTTAAATAAAGAAAGGGCAACCCATTCCGGGCCACCCAGTCTAGTTTCTTATCGAAAGAGGCTAATAATTAAGCCTTCTTAGCTTCGATGAAGGCAACCACGTCGGCAACCTTGGCAAACTTTTCGGCGTCGGAGTCGAGGATTTCGACTTCGAATTCGTCTTCGAGGGCCATCACGAGTTCCACGCGGTCGA
>JAEEGH010005166.1_pt1 | contig 32968 bp, 25 predicted proteins | sample 9134181 | NCBI WGS metagenome assembly JAEEGH01 (sample SAMN16246544, study PRJNA631951) | gut metagenome | biome: gut microbiome; feature: rumen; material: DP-attached | host: Bos | place: Iran: Karaj | collected 2018-10
TCCATATCCCATACCTCACCGATAGCCGTTGCGGCATCATCGCTGTGGCAAGCATAGTCGATCATTCCGCCCTCTACCATCATAAAGAACCGCTCATGACGCGACTCCAGGAAAGGAATGGCGGTGCTCACGATCTGAGCGAGCGTCAGGTCGCCTTCTTTGCGATCGATGGCATAGGGGAGATTTGATCCATGGTTCTTTCCGCTGTCGCCGGCTTGAACCAGGATCAATTTATCGATTTTTGATTTGGCTTCTTCGAAGCCGCGGACGATCGTATAACCTGCCTCTTCGGCATTGCGGTAGAGGTTGGTTTTCTTATCGTCGTGCTTGCCCTGCGGGTAGTGGAAACCGGCGCCGCCGAAGAAATCGAACTTCGACTCCGCGAGTTGTTTGCCTATATTATAATATTTATTGCGGTTGGGCACGTGCGCGTAGAAAGCCGCGGGGGTAGCATGGTCGATAGCTACCGTGGTCATGATACCGATGCCCCAGCCTTGTGCCTTCAGTTCCTCGGCAATCGTGGTCAACTGAGCCGAGTCCTGATCGAGACCCAACATCCCGTTGCGGGTCTTGGTGCCTGTCGCGAGACATGTACCGGCTGCTGCCGAGTCGGTGATGCCGTTGGTCTTGGAGTACGAGGACGCACTACCGGAATAAGGGAAGGTGGTCATGAGCGTCTGTACGCGTCCGAGAGGTTCGCCTTGGATGGCAGAACGGTACATCTCAGCGAGGAGGACTTGGTTGGAACCCATGCCGTCACCGATGAAATAGAAGACGTACTTAACTTCCGCGGAGCAGAACAAAGAACAAAGAACAAGGACAAAAGATAAAAGATAACGTTTCATATGATTATAGTAAATAAAAAATCAGAGATAAACATAAATAAATTATTCCTTTTTGTCTTTCGACTTTTGACTATCTACTTTCAACTTTTTATTATGTCTTTTGCGTTTGCGGGCTTCGCGGCGTTTCTCGCGCTGATGTGCCTCGCGCTCTTCGGGCGTGAGATGAGGAGGCGGCTCGATACCTTGCTCGCGCAGTCGCTGGTCTTGCACTTCCTGCTGATGCTCGATCATTCGCTCTTTCTCTTCGCGCACCAGCGCCGCTACCTCTTCCGGAGACAGTTGCTCGTGCGCAAGCAGGTCTTCATAAATAAGGAGTGTTGCCCATGCGTCCGTAGAGGCATAACGCGCTTGCTCGGGCGTGAGACGCGAGTTCTCCCAGTTCGTCAGTTGTTGCGACTTGGAGATCTTCTTTCCGAAACAGATAGCGAAGAGTTTCTGCAGCCCCATGTCCAACAGACCGTATTGCGTAACCATCTTCTGGATATCGATGCAGTTAGCCGGCGTGAAATTGCGTCTTCGGCGCAAACCGTTGATATCGTCCTTAAACGCCAAACCTACCTTGCATACCTTCGGGTTCGCAAAGAAATCCGCTAACTCCTGCGGCATGCCGATATGCGTGAGACGGAAGAGGAAACAGCGCTCGTGAGAGGCTATCTGTACCAGCGCCGTGGGGTAATGCGTGCCTCGCTGAAAACTCGGCCGGGACTCCGTATCCACTCCAACCACGGGCTGCGTGCTCAGATAAGCCACCGCCGGCGCTACCTGTTCCGGCTTATCGACGACAATCACCTCGCCTTCAAAAGCCTGAACCGGCATCCATTGGAGCAGTTCTTTACTGATATGATGCGTCTGATATCTCATGGAGAGCACGGAGAACGGATAATAGTTTGCGACCCCAACTGGCCTCGAATGCCTCGCGGCAGAGCACGACAGCATCGTTCATAATAGCTTCGTCACCGGTCTGGAAAGCGGCTGCCATGTCCTTGAGTTCCTGATAGATGTCGGCGAGTCCTTCGGAGATATAGTTCGTCTGTATCTCATCGGTATATACGCCTTGATCCACGAATACATCGAGGTAGGCATCATCCTGCCCGAGCAGGTTTCGGATACCGACGAGCGCGAACGTATAGTCCTCTTCGGTCACAAACCGCTGCGGCTCGTCTTCCATTACGGTCTCGGCGGGCTCGAGCAGTCTCGTGCGCAGATAAAGGACAGGCAGGAGACGTAACAACTGCTCGCGCCATTCTTCCCGATCATGCTCCGCGCACTGCTCTATGAGCAAACACGTCTGCGCAGCAGCCGTTACGAAAGCAACCGTAGCATCGCTATAAATAAACTTGTTCATAAAAAAGTACCAAATTTTGCGCAAAAGTAGTAAAAATTTTGCATATATGCAAATAATTTTGTATCTTTGCAGCCAAATTTGAACAGATACTAACATTTAAATCAATATTGATATGAGAAAATTCTTTTTGATGGCCGTTTTGGCATTGAGTGTGAGTGCTTTCGCACAAAAAGTTACCCCGTTGAACATCACTTTGGCTGAGTTCAAATTAGACTCGTTGCGTACTTTGTACATGGCAGAGCCGATCATGTACCGTGCATCGCTGGATGCTGTAGCACAAGCGCTGGAGAAAAATGAGCAGGAGATCAAAGCTGCTAAAGCAGAGTTGAAAGTGGAGCAGCAGCATGCCAAAGAGATGGCTAAGTCCCTCAAGAGTTCTGCCAGCATGATGGCTTCGCTCAAGAAACTGTATGCAAAAGAAGAGAGTGAGCTGAAAGCCATGTCGAAGGTAGTGGAGAAACAGCAGAAGACGCTGAGCAAGCAGAATGAGCTGAACAAGGAGACCCGCGACAACTATGTAGCTTTCCTCGAGAAACAGCAGAAGGAGTTGGGTTACTCGCTTCGCGAAGTAGCTGACCGTGCACGCGCTATCTCGGAGTTGGAGACCAAGATGCAGAACTATCAGACGAGTCTGGCAGGTTTCGAGCAGGAGGTGAACCAGAAAGCTTCGCAGATCGCATTCCTCGAGAGCCAACTCAAAGAGCGCCAGAACAGCGTGAAAGGAGAGCAGAAATTTGCTAAAACATTGCAATAATGAAAGTTGTTAATCTGTCGGAGCACAACAGCGTGCTCAACATGTACCTGCGCGAGATCCGCGATGTAGAGATCCAAAAAGACCCGCTCCGTTTCCGTCGTAACATTGAGCGTATCGGTGAAGTGATGGCGATCGAAGTGAGCAAAGCGCTTCACTACGAGCAGACGAACGTCCAGACGCCGCTTGGCGTAGCGCCGGTGAACACGATATCCGACAATCTGGTATTGGCTACTATCCTGCGTGCCGGCCTGCCGCTGCATCAGGGATTCCTCAATATATTCGATCGCGCGGAGAATGCGTTCCTCAGTGCCTATCGTCGCGTGAATGATAAAGGCGAACTGGAGATCGTGGCGGAGTACATGGCAGCTCCTTCTGTTGATGGCAAGACGCTGATTGTTGCTGATCCGATGCTGGCAACCGGTATGTCGATGGAGGTGGGCTATCTGGCGCTGCTGCGTCACGGCAAACCCAAACATGCGCACCTCTGCTGCACGATCGCTACGCCGCAGGCTATCGATTGTCTGCGTGAGTCGCTCAAAGACAGCCCGGATGTAACCGTTTGGTGCGCAGCCATAGACCCGGTTCTGAACGATAAGAAATATATCGTTCCCGGTCTGGGCGATGCCGGCGATCTGTGCTACGGAGTGAAGATTCACCTCTCTGACCGTAAGTAATCATGAGTCATCCCCTCCGCGTTTGGACGCCTGACGATGCGGACTATCCGTATCGCCTGCAGTCCTGTCCCGATAAGCCGAATCCGCTGTATGTCAGGGGGAATGTGCCTCCTGCAGGCGGACATGTGGTGGCGATCGTGGGTACGCGGAAACCTACCGAACGGGGAAAAGAACTAACCGAGACGCTTGTGCGCGAGTTGCACGAGCGTCTCGATGATTTGATTATCGTCTCCGGCGGTGCGTACGGCATCGACATCGCTGCGCACCGTGCGGCTTTGAAATACGGCGTGCCGACCATCATGGTGCTGGCGCACGGTCTGGATCGTATCTATCCGTCCCAGCACCGACCTGAAGCGGAGGCATCGATGGAGAACGGAGGCGTAGTGTCCGAGTACGAGGTGGGTACCGAACCCTTTGCGGCGAATTTCCTGCAACGCAACCGTATCATTGCCGGGATGGCTGATGCCGTGGTGATCGTCGAGAGCCGCGAGAAAGGCGGAAGTCTCTGTACCGCCCAAAGGGCGTTTGAGTACGATCGCGCATTGTTCGCCTTCCCCGGACGACCGAATGACCTCAGTGCCCGCGGATGCAACGAGTTGATCCGCAAGGGCTATGCACAACTCATCGACGGCGCAGAAGACCTGATCCGAACGATGGGATGGAAAACGAAACAGGAGAAAGCAGGAGGTATCCAGACAAGTCTGATCGGACTAATGGACGACCTGACACCTGCGCAACAATCCCTGCTCACGCAATTGGACGCCGCCGAAGAAGGACTGCATATCAATGTGCTGGTTCAGCAGAGCGGCATGGAGTACGGCGAAGTGTCCTCCGAACTGACGATGCTCGAGTTGCAAGGCCTCGTACGATCCCTTCCGGGCGGAATTTATCGATTTGTACGATAAAAATGCATTTTTGTTTGCATATATGCAAAAAAAATAGTATCTTTGCACGAAATTTTAAATATCGCGATATATCATGGATAATTTCAAGAAGTATTTAGGAGTTATTCTCCTTATTTTAGGTGTGATATTCCTGGTGGTGTATAGATGTGCACTGCCGCACAATGCGCTGCTCGTAACGGGTATCGTATTCGAGTTAGCAGGTATCTTTGCCTATATCTTCATAAATAAGAAAGGCTAATCACGGATGGCTTCCCAGGGAGGTTTCAATGATGCTGTGAAGTATCATCTTACCGGCATGTACCAGGATTGGTTCCTGGACTATGCTTCGTATGTGATCTTAGAGCGTGCTGTGCCGGCTATAGAGGATGGACTCAAGCCGGTACAACGTCGTATATTGCATGCAATGAAGACGGTAGATGACGGTAAGTACAACAAGGTGGCGAACATCGTCGGTCAGACGATGCAGTACCACCCGCACGGCGATGCGTCCATCGGCGATGCACTCGTGCAGTTGGGACAGAAAGACCTGCTCATTGATTGCCAGGGAAACTGGGGAAACATCCTGACCGGTGACGGCGCTGCCGCTCCGCGTTATATCGAGGCACGATTGTCGAAGTTTGCCCTCGAGACGGTGTTCAACGCCAAGACGACGGAGTGGATGAAGAGTTATGACGGTCGTAAGAACGAGCCGATTCATTTGCCTGTCAAGTTCCCGCTGTTGCTCGCGCAGGGCGTGGAAGGTATTGCGGTCGGTCTGAACTCGAAGATCCTGCCGCATAACTTCAACGAGCTCTGTGATGCATCGTTGGCGTATCTGCGCGGTCAAGAGTTCGCCCTCTATCCGGACTTCCCGACGGGCGGCGTGATCGATGTCACCAAATACAACGACGGTGAGCGTGGCGGTACGGTCAAGATCCGTGCGCGTATCACGAAAGCGGACGATAACAAGACGCTGATCATCACCGAGATCCCGTATGGTACCACGACCAGTAAGATCATCGAGACCATCCTCAAAGCTAACCAGAAAGGCAAGATCAAGATCAAGAAGATCGATGACTTCACCGCCGATCAGGCACGTATCGTGGTGCAGCTTGCCCCGGGTTCGTCTTCGGACAAAGCCATCGATGCCCTCTATGCGTTCACGGACTGCGAGGTGAACATCAGCCCCAACTGCTGCGTGGTGGAGAACAAGAAACCGATCTTCACGACTGTCAGCAATCTGCTGAAGTTGAGTTGCGATAACACCAAGGCGCTGCTCAAATGGGAACTCGAGATCGAGAAATCCGAGCTGGAGGAGAAATACTTCTATACTTCCTTGGAGAAGATCTTCATCGAGAACCGTATTTATAAAGAGAAAGGTTACGAGGACGCGCCGAACAAAGAGAAACTGATCGAGTTCGTGGACAATGCCCTCACGCCGTTCAAAGCACAGTTGATCCGCGAGGTGCGCACCGAAGATATCGAGCGCCTGTTCGAGATCAAGATGCTGCGTATCACCAAGTTCGACTCCAAGAAAGCCGATGAGTTGATGAAGGACCTCGAGAAGAAGATCAAGGCCTGCATCAAGAACCTCAACCACCTGACGGACTATACGATCGCGTGGTTCGAGATGCTCAAGTCCAAATACGGCGAGGCCTATCCGCGTCGTACCGAGGTGCGTAACTTCGGCGCGATCAACGTCAAAGCGGTTGTGGAGAACAACGAGAAACTGTATATCAACCGCGAGGAGGGCTTCATCGGAACGGGACTCAAGAAAGACGAGTACTTGTTCGACTGCTCCGACATCGACGACCTGATCATCTTCCATAAAGACGGAAAGTACAAGGTGACCAAAGTGGCGGACAAGCTGTTCGTCGGCACGGATATCCTGCATATAGCCGTCTTCCAGCGCGGCGATGAGCGTACGGTCTATAATGTCGTATATCGCGACGGCAAGAAGGGCACGTACTTCATGAAACGCTTCAACGTCACCGGTGTAGCGAAAGATAAGGAGTACGACCTGACGCAAGGTAAGCCCGGATCGAAGATCGTCTATTTCACGGCGAATCCGAACGGCGAGGCCGAAGTTATCCGCGTGACGCTCAAACCGCAGTTGCACCTCAAGAAACTCGAGGTATGCAAAGACCTGAGCGAGCTGGCGGTTAAGTCCCGTACGGCACGAGGTAATGTGCTCACGAAGTTCGAGGTCAAGTCCATTACGCTCAAGCAGAAAGGTCACTCGACCCTCGGCGGCCGTAAGGTGTGGTTCGATGCCGACGTGCTGCGCGTTAACTACGACGAGCACGGAATGTATCTGGGTGAGTTCTACGACGAAGATCGTATCCTTGTGCTGACTACCGATGGTACGTACTACACGACCACCTTCGATCTCACCGCCCACTTCGAGGACAATATCCTGCGCATCGAGAAATGGGATCCGGAGAAAATCTGGAGTCTCATCCAGTGGAACGGCGAGCTGAAATACTATTACGGCAAGCGATTCAAGTTAGACGATGCGAATGCGAAGGTGCAATCGATGCTCGGTGATGATGCCGAGAGCCGTATGATGGTGATCTCCGACCGCGAGGAAGCTACGTTCCGTATCAACTTCACCGATGAGAGCAAAGCACCGCTCGAGATCGTGATGGCGGACTTCATTGACGAAAAATCCGCGAAGGCGAAGGGTAAACGCGTGACGACCTTGGGCGTAGCCAGCATCGAAGATATTACGCCAGAGCCTGAGTCGGAACCTGAGGAGGAGGAAGAAGGCATGGAGGACGCTCCGCTACAGGACGGCGACGATGCGCCTACAGGGGATGAGGCGTCTCCCGAACAGCCCTCCGAGCCCGAAGCCATCGAAGTGGAAGGCGTCAAGATGACGTTTGAGAAACCGCAGGATACGCAGTTAGACTTATTTTAGATTGGAGATTTGAAATTGGAGATTATTCTTGGATCACAGAGCCCGAGGCGGCGTGAGTTAATGGCAGGTCTTGACCTGCCGTTTACGGCTATTAACATCGATGCGGACGAGCACTATCCGGCTGAGTTGCGCGAGGGCGATATACCTTATTATATTTCGCGCGCGAAGGCGCGTGCGTATGAATCGCAGTTGAAGGATGACCAATTGCTCATTACAGCTGATACCATCGTTTGGTTGGACGGGCATATGTTAGGTAAGCCCAAAGATGAGGCGGAGGCGGTAGAGATGCTCAAGAGTCTGCGCAACAAGACCCATCAGGTCTATACGGCGGTGACATTTGCCGAGAAAGGGCACGAGTTAGAGACGGTGGTGGATAAGACCGATGTCGTATTTGGCAACCTGACCGATGAAGAGATCGTCCATTATGTATCCAAATACAAGCCCTTGGACAAAGCCGGCGCGTACGGTGTACAGGAATGGATCGGGTATGTGGCTTGCACCGAAATGCGGGGTTCATACTTCAATGTGATGGGTTTTCCGGTGCATAAAGTATATGAAATACTCAAAAAACGCATATTTTTTTAATTTTTTTGCTACAAAATTTGCGTATGTCAGGAAAATGTAGTACTTTTGTCGCCGTTAAGGTATAGATTATTTTACCAAAAACAATATTTTTATTTAATTAATTAAACAATCCGTATTATGAAAAAAATGTTCATTGTAAGCGCTATCATGCTTTTCGCAGTTGGCGCAATGACGAGCTGCAAAGACGGCGTAGAGAACGGTTGCAAGTGCACAGTTAAGGTTTCGTACATGGGCCAATCTGAGAGCAGAGACGTTGATGTTGAAGCAGCACAATTGAAAGAAGAGGGTTACAAATCTTGTAGCGCTTTCGCTGCTGACTCAGAGAAAGAGGCAAAGAAAAACATGCCGGAAGATGCTTCTGTATCTGTTTCCTGCAAGGGTAAATAATCTTTGCGTTTAAGTAGTAGTAGCCTGCTTCGGCGGGCTACTCTTTTTTTTGTCTATTGATTAAACAAGATAATATGAGTCAGCGAGTGAACTATATTTTACGGTGCGTGGTAGGCGCGGTGTTTATCCTTTCGGGTGTCCTGAAATGTATTGACACAGCGGCTTTTGCCGATATCATGAGCAGTTACGGTCCGAATTGGTTCGGTTACGGTGCGCCGGTGATAATCGGCATCGAAGTGCTGTTGGGTTTGCTGCTGCTCTTTAACATTGCTCCCCGATGGATAGCTACGGCTACTGCGGTGTTCATCGTGGGCGTCTCGTCTATCTTCTTATACGGCGTACTCGGGCTGGGCATCACCAACTGCGGTTGTTTTGGTCCGCTGTCGCTGTTGAATTCTACACCTTGGCTGACTTTTACCCGCAATGCCGTCTTGATCGCGTTGTTGGTTCCTTCGCTCATTCAACCCCAAAAGGGCAGACCGCTGAAAGTGGCGCCTGTCATTGTGATGTCCTTGGTGATGATCGTGGTGATGCTGATGTGCGGTTGGTCGCTGCATGGCGCCCAATGTGTGCAACCGGTTCGTCCTTTTGAGCCTGTACGCGTGGAAGAGAGCGTGTTAGCGAAATATATCCAATGCGATCCGGACTCGACGTACTACGTCTTTGCCTTCTCCTACTACTGCCCGTTCTGCCAGAACTCGGTATACAACGTCAACCAGTACCAGGCCCTCGGTGTGGTAGATAAAGTGATCGGTATAGCGATAGAGAACGAACAAGGCCGCGAGCGCTTCCACCGCTTGTTTGATGTCGATTTTGAGATTCGTGAGATACCGGAGATAGAGATGATGCGCATCTCTTGGACCTTACCGGCGGTATTCCGTATCCGTCATGACTCGATCGTCAGTTCGTCCGAAGGTTTGTTGATCCCTTCGCCGGCGATCTACATGCCTTAAAGTCCCCTTACAATACAGATAGAATAGAGCATGCCGAACAGCATGGTCAGTTTGATCAGTTGCTGGCAGTTCTTATAGTCGGACGGTATCTTTGCCGCCCAGAGTAAACCCGTGGCTCCGAGCAGCGGGATGAGGATGCCGAGCACGATATAACGTGTGCTGAGGCTGGTCCAACCGATGGGGAAGGGCAGCACGTGATACCATAGATGTCCGATGATGGCGATTGTGAACACGATGAGGGCAGTGACGAAAATCTTCGTCCACAGGTCTCCCCATACGACCGGCATGGAGTGACACTCCAGTTCGCGGTCACCCATCTGATCCTGCATGTCCTTGACGATCTCCCTTATCCAGGTGAGTAGGAACGCAAAGAGCGCGAAGCCCCCAAGCCATGCGTAGAGATCGTGCACGAGGTTGGTGTAGGGCAGGATGGCAGCGTAACGGAGTTGCAGGATAGCTACGTTTGCCAGCGCCACGAGCATCGGTGTCAACGCCGCCAGCAAGGCGATGATGAGATTGCCGATTAGAAAGAGCCGTTTGTAACTGGATGAGTAGAACCAGAGCAGACCCGGTACGAGCACGAAGAGAATGCCGATGGTGAGACTGCGCAGGAGGATAGCCGCTACGATGCCGCACACGACACCGATGCCGCTGAGCCAGAGGCTGATTTGCATCGCCACCGGTTTGGAAATCGTGCGCGTGACGATCAGTTCGTCGGGACGGTTGATGCGATCGATCTTCACATCGAAATAGTCATTGATGACATATCCGCCGGCGGCGATGAAGACCGTGGCGAGGATGATGAGCAGCAGGATGTATCCCGGCAGTTGCTCGCCGAAGGCGAGTTGGTCGAGGATCGGTACGGCTACCCATTTCTCCATGAGCCATACCAGCGCGGCGAGGAAGAGCAGATTGCTCCACCTCACCAGACGCATGATATCGGAGAATGTATTCAGCATTCAGTATTCAGTTTTCAGATTATTTGATACGAAGTATCACACCTTTCCAAGCGGGCAGGACGATCCGGAAGACATTGTCGGGTGTGAAGTCGATGGCGTACTTACCTCCGCGGAGCAGGTCGGTAGCCGTGGCTTGGGCCTTGCCGTCCAGTCCCAGATAAACGAACGCATCGTTCGGGATACGCACGTTGATGGGTTCCTCGCGATCGTGGAAATTGACGATAACGAGCAGGGTCTCTCCTTTGATATGACGGAGGAAAGCAAAATGCTGTTGCTTATTGAAACCTTCGCCCTGTGCATAGGTGATGTCGTACATCTTGCCCTTCTGGATGGCTTTGTCGTCACGCGCCAGAGAGAGCAGAGTCTGATAGAACGTACGTATCTCTTGCTGCACCTCATTCATGTGCGCGCCATCGTACTTACCCTTGTTTGCCCATGCTTGCAGACTCTTGAGTCCCCAGTAGTCGAAGATCGTCGAGCGTCCGTCGATGCCGGAGAAGCCCTCCATATCCATGCCTCGTTCGCCGAGTTCCTGACCGGAGTAAATCATCACCGGACAACGGTTGAGCGTTGCCGCAACGATCATCGCGGGTTCGGCACAAAGGCCCGAACCGCACCAGAAACCGGAGGCAATCCGTTGCTCGTCGTGGTTCTCGAGGAAATAGAGCATGTGGTCAATACGCACGTCGCCGTGCTGCATCCATTGGTTGGTGATGCCCTCAGCCGGCCAGCCTTTGCTCGTTACGCCGCGCAGGTAATCGTACATACCTACTTTGTCGTAGAGGTAGTCGAAACCCGCAGCGAGGTAAGCGTCGTACTGATTCGGGTCATAGCACTCGCCGATAAAGAGGAATTTTTTATATTTCTTCTTCACCGCCTTGATCGCCCATGCGAAGAACTCAACGGGTACCATCTCCGCCATGTCCACGCGTACACCGTCGATGCCTTTGGATGCCCAGAAGAGCAGGATATCGCGCATCTTCGTCCACGTGGATGGGATGGGGTCGAACTGCTTCTCACGCCCGCCGAGGTAGTAAACACCGTAGTTCAGCTTGACAGTCTCGTACCAATCGTTGAGACCGGGATGCGAAGTGAAGCAATCGTTACCCGTCACTTTCGCGGGGAACTCCTCGTAGCCCTGCAGATCTTTGTCCATCGTGAAGCGCTCGCCCGGGAGATAGTAGAAGTTATTGAGCGGTGAGAAGGCCCACTCGGGGTGATCGTTCTCGCCCAAGTCCTCGACTCCGGCAGGCTTGCACAGACTCTTGTACTGGCGTGCTACATGGTTGGGCACAAAGTCGATGATGACACCGAGTCCGGTATCATGCGTGCGTTTAACGAGTGCCTCGAACTCCTGCATGCGCTTGGCTTCGTTCTTCGCCAAATCCGGATCGACATCGTAGTAGTCGGTGATGGCATAGGGCGAACCGGCGAGGCCTTTGGTGATGGCAGGGTTGTTATATTGTGCTGTTGCATGGCGGATGACGCCGGTGTACCAAACGTGCGTAGCACCCAAATCGACAATCGATTGGAGTGCACGCTCGTTGATATCCACAAACCGGCCGCATCCGTTCTCTTCCTTCGTGCCGTTATGCTTGCGCGTCTCGTTGAAGTTGGCAAAATAGCGGGGGAAGAGTTGATAGATTATCGGTTTTGTCATGTCAGATCAGTGCTTGAGTGTCGGAAGCAATCATTAATTCTTCGTCTGTCGGGATGAGACAAACGGTTACTTTCGAACCCTTCTTGGAGATGATGCGCTCTTCGCCGCGAACCTTGTTAGCTTCTTCGTCCAACTCGATGCCGAGGTAGCTGAGACCCTTCATGATCTCCGCACGGATATACGGGTCGTTCTCTCCGATACCGGCGGTGAAGACGAGGATGTCCAGACCGTTCATGGCAGCGGCGTATGCACCGATATATTTCTTTACACGATAGATGAACATCTTGCGCGCCAGGTCAGCACGTTTGTTGCCTTCGTTGATGGCAGCCTCGATATCACGGCAGTCGCTGGATACACCCGATACACCGAGCAGACCGGATTTCTTATTGACGAGGTTGTTGAACTCAGCCGTTGAGAGGTGCTCTTTGTCCATGATGAAGGTAGCAGCTCCGAGGTCGAGGTCGCCGGCGCGAGTACCCATTACGAGTCCTTCAACCGGAGTCAGACCCATCGAGGTGTCCACACTCTTGCCGTCCATCACAGCTGTACAGCTGCCACCGCCGCCGATATGGGCGGTAACGATCTTCTTACCCTTCGGATCGACGCCGAGGAACTCGCAAACGCGAGCGGATACATAGCGGTGGCTCGTGCCGTGGAAACCGTAACGGCGAATCGCATATTTCTCATACAACTCGTACGGCAGAGCGTACATGTAGGCGTAGTCCGGCATGGTCTGATGGAAAGCGGTGTCGAACACAGCTACCTGCGGAACGCTCGGCAGAATCTTCTCGATCGCGTCAATACCCTTGAGGTTAGCAGGGTTGTGCAGCGGAGCGAGTTCTACGCACTTGATGATCATCTCTTTTACCTCCGGGGTGATGAGCACGGACTTGTTGAATTTCTCGCCGCCGTGGACAACGCGGTGTCCGACTGCGTTGATCTCTTTGAGATCCTTGATGCAACCGATCTGCGGATCTACGAGTTTCTCGAGGATGAGCTCGATACCTACGGTATGCTCCGGCATCGGTTTCTCAAATTTCACTTTCTCGCCGTTCGGCAGTTTGACCAGAAGGAACGAGTCGGGCAGACCGATCTTCTCGATACCGCCTTGTGCCATCACTTTCTTGCTCTCCATCTCGAAGAGTTTATACTTAATACTGCTACTACCGCAGTTGAGAACTAAGATTTTCATGTGTGTTGTGTTTTATGGTATGATTATTTAATTGCTTGGTTGGCGGTGATGACAACCATCTGTACAATGTCTTGTACTTTGCATCCGCGGCTGAGATCATTGACAGGAGCGGCGATACCTTGGAGGATCGGACCGACAGCGTCTGCACCGGAGAAGCGCTCTACGAGTTTGTAACCGATGTTACCGGCCTGCAGATCCGGGAAGACGAGTACGTTCGCTTTGCCGGCAACCGGGCTACCCGGTGCTTTAGTGGCAGCAACGCTCTCAATGAGGGCTGCGTCAGCCTGCAACTCACCGTCCAGTTGTACGTCCGGCGCCATCTCTTTGGCGAGTTTGGTCGCTTCGGCTACCTTGTCCACGAGCTCGTGCTTCGCGCTACCCTTGGTCGAGAAGGAGAGCATCGCTACGCGCGGTTCGATACCGGCGATAGCACGTGCGGTCTCGGCGGTAGAGATAGCGATCTCGGCGAGCTGTTTGGCGTCTGGATTCGGGTTGACGGCGCAGTCGGCAAAGAGCAGGAAACCGTTCTCGCCGAGGTGTTTCGCCGGCGTGAACATCAGGAAGGCACCGCTGACGATGGAGCAACCGGGTTTGGTCTTGAGGATCTGGAAAGCAGGGCGGATCGTGTCTGCGGTCGTACCGCGTGCACCGGCCAACTCACCGTCGGCATCACCGGCTTTGATCATGAGGCAACCCAAGTACAGCGGGTCTTGCGCTTTCTTCTTTGCTTCCTCCTCGGTCATACCTTTTGCCTTGCGGAGCTCAAAGAGCAGGTTCGCATACTCCGGCATCTTCGGGTCATTGATCGGATCAACGATCTTGGCGTCCTTGATGAACTCATAGTTTTTCTCGGCTGCCATCTGACGAATCTTGTCCGGATTGCCGATCAAAATAAGCTGCGCGATCTTGTCTCTAAGCAAGATGTTGGCAGCCTCTAACGTACGCGGTTCGTCACCTTCCGGCAACACAATGCGCTGCGGATTAGCCTTCGCACGCGCAATCATTTTTTCTAAAATGTCCATATTATTTTGATGTTTTATTGATTTATCCAAATATCGGTGCAAAGTTACAAAAAAAAATCAATATATGCAATAGTTACAACAAAAAAGATATTTTTTTATAAAAATATTTGTATATGTCAAAAAAAAGTCGTACCTTTGCACGCTGATTTGTGAAATTATGAAGAAAAGTCTATTCATAGTATCGCTTTTGTGCTTCTCCGTGGCTTTGTTTGCTCAGGAGAAGAGTGAAGACGTAAAAGGCGCACATCCCTACAAGGTAGCGGAGAACGAAGAGGTGTCTCAAGAGTTTGCTCATTGGTGCTTGACGCCTCATGTGGGCTTTAACTATTTCGACGGTGACTTCAATTCGGAGATGAAGCACGCGATTGCTATCCCGAATGCCGGTTTGGACCTGGAGTATGCGTTCAACCCGGTATGGGGTTTGGGCTTGAGCTACATGTACGACATGTACACGGTGACCGGTAAGCCGGGCGCGAACAACGCCGATACCTTGCTGAACGGTCATATGCATAAAGCGGGTCTCTATGTATCGATGGACTTCATGAATCTCTTCTTCCCGAAGGCTAAAAAGAAGATTTTCTCGGCCAACGCTATTATTGGCGGTGGTTACGCTTGGTATAAGAGTAAGATCTATTATCCGGATGATGATGAGCACGGTCGCGGTCATACGGCGCAGCAGACCCCGATGAGCATGGATAAATACAACGGCGAGTTGTATGTGCAAGCCGGTCTCGGTCTGGAGTTTAACCTCAACCGTACCTTGGCTTTAGGTGTTCGCGCGACCTATAACTATTTCATCAATGACTATATCGACGGTCGTGGTTATTCGGGTATGCACGCTGTGGCATCGAAGAATAACGACGGTATCGTGGACGTGACGCTGAATATGCGCTTTAAGTTGATGGGCGTTAAGAAGACGCACGTTCGTAATATCTCGAACCCGGAGGCATGGGCGAAGAAAGAGGCAATCGAGCCGAAGTGCGTTCACGACACCGTGATCATCAAGCATGACTCGATTATCATCCGCGAGACCTACCGTGAGCATATTGAGAAAGAGCAAAAACGTGTTTACTACGTTTACTTCGATAACAACAAGTCGAACCTGAACGACAAGGCGTTGATTACCATCCAACAGGTAGCCGAAATATTGGCGGAAGATACGACGCTCTATGCCGTTGTAACCGGTTATTGCGACAACACGGGTTCGGCATCGCTGAACTACGCGCTGGGTGACAAACGTGCAGACAATGTGATCGGCGAATTGAGCGCAGAGCATGCTATCGACACAGCCCGTATGTATGCGATGGGTATGGGTAAGGTGATCGGTCGTCGTAGCCAGGCATCGTACAGCCCGAACCGCCGTGCCGCTATCCGTCTGGTAGATAAGGCTACGTTCGAGCGTATGAAACACGACTTGGATGACACGCGTGCTAACCGCATCGAGGAGGAAGATAAACCGCAAGTACAGACGGTGCCGCTGTCGGAGAGCGCTCGTCCGGAGAAAGTGAACGAGTATCAGCATCGCTCGAGCGAGGAGGTGACGACCGATAAGTCCACCACGCTGTCGAGATTGGCACGTAAGTACTATAACAACACCTATTGCTGGGTATACATCTACATCGCGAATAAGGAGAAGATCTCGAATCCGAATGCGCTTGTTCCCGGAACGACGTTGATTATCCCTGAGTTGACGCAGAAAGAGATGCAGATCACGAAGGACGAGAGTCTGGTGCTCTTCAGCAACGCCCGTCAGCAGAAGTGATAAGGTGATGGTCCCATAGCTCAGTTGGTTAGTAGCACCTGACTCATAATCAGGGGGTCCTTGGTTCAAGCCCAAGTGGGACCACAGCAGGAGGATAGTCCCACGACTATTCTCCTGTTATTTTAAAGAAGATGAAACGTTTTTGGATCATATTGGCTCTTTTGTGTTTCATGGCAAGTGACGCTTGCTATGCGATGACGCCTGCGCAGAAGCGCGCGAAGGCGAAGGCTAAGATGGAGCAGAAACGGGAGGCTGCCAAACGGAAAGCGGAGAAGCAGAAAGCGGCGAAAGCGAAGGCAGCGAAGAAGGAGCGTATCAAAGAAGGCAAGCCCTTACTCTATGTCTATGCGTACGACCTGCGTTCAGGTGAACCCTTGCCGGCGACACATATCACGGTGCAAGACGTGAAAGCAAAGCCGAACAAGAAACCGAAAGTGAGCAAACCTTCCGATACCAAGCGTGCGCGCGTACAGCGTGGTCTGCCGGTAGGACCTTACTGGGCAGCAGGTGCCAAGATCGGTTATTTCGCCTCGGACACCGTGTGGTTTAACCATAAGGAAGATGAGGATACCGTCAAACTGTATCTCTATCCGGAGACGCGTCTGACCTTCACGGTGACGGACTCGCTGACAAGTCGTCCGGTGTCGGCCAATGTGATCGTGCGCAATCATGAGCGCCGCAAAGTGATGCAGACTACATCGGACAGTTTGCATGCCGTCTTGGCGGTGCTGTTGGATGACCGCATTCCGTTCTATACGGTAGAGGCCACGGCTGTCAATTATTTTCCTTTCCATGATACGATCACCGATCCGACGCTGTTCAACGGTGTGATCATGTCGCCGCGCGAAGTCAAATCCTTCGTGCTGCACAATATCTATTTTGCCACGGGCAAGACGCGCATCTTGGATTCCTCTGAACAGGCCTTGAATGAGTTACACCGTTTCTTACTGTCCCGCCCGAACCAACGGATTCGTATCGTGGGGCATACGGATAATATCGGTTCCGATCGATCGAACCAGATCTTGTCAGAGGGGCGGTGCAAAGAGGTGAAACGCGAGATGGAAGAGCGCGGAGTCGCTCCGGGACGCATAGAGATCGAGGGTAGGGGAGAACGCGATCCGATCGTGATGAACGATACGGAGGAACATCGGCAGATGAACCGGCGTGTGGAGATTGTGCTATTATAAAAACGAACGGTGGCTTACCATTTAGCCACCGTGTCGTTATAAATACTCTCTGCGATATCCGTTACGAGCAGATCGCATAACTGGTCTTGCACATCGGTCAACATCTGACCGGCATCAAAAGTTCGGTAGGCAGAGTAGGTCTTGTCAAACGATTCTTCGGGATTAATATTGTTGGTAAAATGCACCATGACGCGGAGTGTCAGTTTACTCTCCGTGGCATAACTGTTGGCGCCGATGGCTCCTTGCGAGAGATCGTATCCGATGATCTCTCCTTCGATTTCGAGGTCTCCGCCTTTGCGCAGGATCTGCAGTCGTGTCTGACGTTGGAACAGGTCGCGTATATGCTCCGTGAGTGCGCTGCTGAGAGTCGGGTTGACCATAGGAGCGTTGTTCGGGAAGTCCGCGATAGAGATCGAATGCGTGGTCTGATAGTTGATGTTGGCGCCGTTGAACTTATAGCTGATGCTGCAGCCGCACAACAGTATACACGCCAGTAACATGCAGGCAGGCATTACCCGGCTTTTAACTATGTTCCGATTCCGTGTCGTTACCGTGTCGTTTCCGTGTTTTGGACTATTATAAACCATACTCCTTGATTTTGCGATATAGTGTTCGTTCGGACAGTCCGACTTTCTCGGCTGCTATTTTGCGATTGCCTCCGGATAGTTCGAGGGCTCTTTGGATACGCTCTTTCTCTCCTTCGTCGATCCGGAGGGATGACTCTTCTACGGGAAAGATATCTTCGGTCTCACGGGAAGCGGAAAAATCGATAGGAGCCGTTGGCTCGGTGTCCCGGAATACCGGTATTTCGGTCTCCCGGTGGGTTAACATCGCTTTGAGTTCCTCGAGGTCTTTCTTGTTCTGCATCACCATGTTATAGAGGATTCCGATCTCGTGCGAGTAGTCTTTGCCGCTCTGTTGCGAAGGATTGCGAAGCACGATCTCTTGGCGGTTCTCCTCTTGCGGCAGGTATTTGCGCAGGGTGTCGGCGTTGATCTGGTGATCCATCTCGATGACGGCAATCTGCTCGGCGAGGTTCTTGAGCTGGCGTATGTTTCCGCGCCAGTAGGAATTCTGCAAGAGCATGGTTGCCTCCTCGTTGAGCGAGAGCGGCGGCATCTGGTAACGGTTGCAGAAATCGACGGCGAACTTACGGAAGAGCAGAGGGATGTCCTCTTTGCGCTCACGCAGCGCAGGCACACGTATCTCTACGGTGTTGAGCCGGTAATACAGGTCTTCGCGGAAACGACCTTCGTCGATCGCTTGCCGCATGTTGAGATTGGTCGCTGCCACGACGCGCACATTGGTCTTTCGTACCTGGCTGGAACCCATGCGAATGAACTCACCGGTCTCCAGAACACGCAGCAGACGTACTTGCGTTTGCAACGGCAGTTCGCCTACTTCGTCGAGGAAGAGCGTACCGCCGTCGGCAATCTCGAAATACCCCTTATGCTCGTTCTTGGCATCGGTGAAGGCGCCTTTCTCGTGTCCGAACAGTTCCGAATCGATCGTTCCTTCGGGGATAGCACCGCAGTTAACGGCGAAATACGGACCGTGTTTGCGGGCAGAGAAAGCATGTATGATCTTCGGGAAATGCTCTTTGCCGACACCGGATTCTCCGGTGATGAGCACACTCAAATCGGTGCGCGCTACCTGCACGGCAATCTCGATATCTCTATTGAGCAGCGGACTTTGACCAATGATACCAAAGCGCTGTTTGATGGCTAATAATTCCTGTTGCGTCATAATAAACCTGACAAAATGTCATGCAAAGGTACGACAAAATTTGCATATATGCAAATAATTCGACAAAAAAAGTGAAATATCTTGTGTATGTCAAATATTTTTCGTAATTTTGCACGCTTAATTCGATAAAAATGACTAAGACTATGTATAAATCGATTAAAATCTTTGCGTTGATGCTGGTGGCTTTGGCGGCTGCGAGTTGTGTGACGCAGAAGAAGATGACTTACATGCAAGATGCGAACCCGTCGAGAGAAGACTCGATCAATGCGCATTTTGAGGCACAGAGTGAGACCGTTATTCGTTGCGGTGATGCCTTGACGATTTTTGTCTCGGCTTTGGACAAGGAGGCGGTAGCGCCGTATAACCTGCCGGCGGTAGCTTTCACAGCTCCGGGTTCGACGCAAGTGCAGACGACTCCGATGTTGATGTACTATATTGTGGACGAAGCAGGCGATGTGGAATTGCCGGTGCTGGGTAAGGTTCACGTGGCGGGTATGAGACGTCCGGAAGTGGAGCAACATGTGAAGGAGTTGCTGTCTAAGCAAGTGCTTAATCCGATCGTTCAGGTGAATCTGGTAGGCGCCAAGGTGTCGATCATGGGTGAGGTGAATCATCCGATGCAGGTATCGCTGGGTCGTGGTCGTCTGACGATTCTGGAAGCATTGGCGGCAGCCGGTGACTTGACGCCTTACGGTCGCCGTGACAATGTGCTGATTACGCGTGAGGTGGAAGGAAAGATCGAGATGGCGCGTGTGGATCTGCGCAGCGCTGACCTGATCACGTCGCCGTATTATTTCCTTCAGCAGAACGATGTGGTGTACGTATCGCCGAACCAAGTGCGCGTAGTGAACAGTGCCAATACGGGTCTATGGTTGAGTACCGTTTCGACGATCGCCAGTGCGGCCACCGTGATCGTGACAGTTATTAACGCAACGAAAAAATAATTATGGAGCAGAATAGGAGTGAGATCGATGTACGCAAGATTGTGCGTGTATTGTTAGAGCACTGGTGGTGGTTCGCTATCGGTGTGGGCTTCTTTACGATGTTAGGCATGGCGTATTTCCTGCGTAAGGCACCGACATGGAAAACCGATGCCGCGATCATGTTGCGTCACAAAGACGCGATGGACAGTGGACTCAATTCGCTGTCGATGTTAGGTTTGACGGGTAATCAGGCCGCTGAGGATGAGGTCGTTGTGCTGGGTTCGCGCGGGTTGCTGTACCAAGCGATCGATGCGCTGAATTTATGGGATGACCATGCCAAGAGAAACGGTTTGCGTTGGGAAGGTGAGTTCCGTAACGAGGCGCTGCATATCGATTATCTCAACCTGACGGAGGATGGTATGAGTAACCCGTTCGTCGTGAAGGTAAAGCCGACGAAGAAAGGCTATACTGTGACGACCAAGATGGGCTTCTTTAATCGTTCGACAACGCGTGTGAAGGATCTGAGCAGTCCGATAGAGACCGGTGTGGGTACGCTGTTGATCCATCCTACGCGGGAGTTGAGCAAGGACACCACCTATCGGGTACATCATAAACGCCGTGAACTGGTCGTTGCAAGTTACCGCAAGCTTATCAGTGTGACGCAACATAAAAAGGAGTCGAACATCATCAAGTTGTCGATAATCTCTCCCAACCCGGCACGCGACAAGGCATTGCTCCACCAGATCATCGAGCAGTATAACCTCAATGCGATCGTGGACAAGAACCTGATTGCCACCAATACGGCGGCGTTCATCGAAGAGCGTCTGGCGATCATCACGGAGGAGTTGAGTGACGCGGAGAATGCGGTGGCCAGCTACAAAGAGAAGAATAACATCGCCGATTTGAATACGCAGGCGCAGTTATTCCTGCATGCCAATAGCACGGAGGAGCGCGCGATCGCGGAGATAGAGACGCAACTGAGTCTGATCGATTATATCGATGAGTTCTTGCGTGATGACACGAAACGTAATAATCTGATTCCTGCCAATATCGGCGTGACGGATGGTTCGCTGTCGAGCGGTATCTCGGAGTACAATGCCCTGCAGTTGCAACGCATGCGTATCTTGCGTACCGCAACGGAAGATAACCCCGTGATCGAGCAGATGAATTCGCAATTGACGACGATCCGCCAGAATGTCATCGCAACCATCAGTTCGGTGCGAGAGAGTTTGCAGATCCGCAAACAAAGCATGCAGGCGCGTGATCGTGAGTACGACCGCAAGATTAAGGATGCGCCCGAGCAACAGCGTGAGTACGTGCGCGTCGTTCGTCAGCAGCAGATCAAGGAGCGCTTGTATATCTACCTGTATGAGAAGCGCGAAGAGAATGCACTCATGTTGGCTGCGACGGCTATGCCGGCAAAGATCGTGGATATGCCGCAACGCGACGTACTTAGCAGAGCGCCGAAGTTAAAAAAACTGTTGGCTATATGCATCTTGCTGGGTCTGATGTTCCCTGCCGTCATCCTCTATCTGTATCTTCTGTTTAACGATAAGATCGATGATGCGAAGGAGTTTGAGCAACGCATCCAAGCCCCGTTGCTGGGTCAGTTGGTTCAGAACTCCCGCAATGCGCATATAGCTATCCGTGACGGCGAATCGACTGTCTCGGCAGAGCTTTTCCGCCTGATACGTACGAACCTGCGTTATGTGATTCCGTCGGAGGTGAAGTCGCCGGTTATATTGGTGACCTCGTGCATCAACGGCGACGGTAAGTCGTATGTATCCACCAACACGGCGCTCTCGCTGGCGATGCTGGGTAAGAAAGTGGTGCTGGTGGGTCTCGATATCCGCAAACCGATGCTGGCTGTCTATTTCGGTTTGAAGCAGAAAGGACACCTGACGGACTATCTGGCAGAACCGAGTGTGGAGTTGGACGACATCATCGTTCCGAGCGGCGAGCATGCTAATCTGGATATCATCCCGTGCGGTACCATTCCGCCGAACCCGGCAGAGCTGTTGCAGACAGAGCGCGTGGAAGAACTGTTCGCTGAACTGCGCAAGCGCTACGACTATATCATCGTAGATACGGCGCCGGTGGCACTGGTAAGTGATACCTACCAGTTGGATCGCGTAGCGGACATGACCATATTCGTTTGCCGATATAAGTACACGCCGAGTGAGATGATCGAGTACATCAATAATGTGATCGAGCAGAAACGGATGCATAACGTAGCATGCGTGCTCAACGGCGTGAAGAGTATGCGTGCCGGTTACGGTTACGGCGTTCAGAAAGATTAGTGATTAGAGCATGATTGTTTGTGTAGCGGAGAAACCCTCGGTAGGTGCGTACATAGCCAATGTGTTAGGTGCCAAGCAGAAGCACGACGGCTATTTTGAAGGCAACGGATACCAGGTTACCTGGACATTCGGTCATCTGTGTGCGTTGCTCGATCCGCAGGAATATACGGAGCAATGGAAGGCATGGACATTGAGTTCGCTGCCGATGATTCCGCCGCGTTTCTCGATCAAGGTGTTCGGCGATGCCGGCGTGCACAAGCAGTTCAATGTGATCAAGAACCTGATCGACCAAGCTGACGAGGTGATTAACTGCGGTGATGCCGGGCAAGAGGGAGAATTGATCCAGCGCTGGGTCTATCAGCAGGCCGGGTGTAAATGTCCGGTGAAGCGTCTGTGGGTCAACTCGCTGACCGAAGAAGCAATCCGTGACGGATTTCAGCAACTGAAGGACCAATCGGAGTACCAACACCTGTATGAGGCGGGTATGATGCGCGCCATCGGCGATTGGTTGCTCGGTATGAACGCCACGCGCGCGTATACTATAAGGTACGCACGCGGGAGCGGGCGCGACCGGCAAGTGCTGTCCGTAGGACGTGTTCAGACCCCGACGCTGGCACTGGTCGTCAAGCGACAGGCGGAGATAGAGAACTTCGTTCCGCGCACCTATTGGGAACTTAAGACCAATTACCGCGATACGCTTTTCAGTGCGCAGATTCCCGTCGAAGAGGGCGAGTATGCCATCACGAGTGAAGAACAGGGACAGGCATTGGTGGACAGCATCAAAGACCTGCCGCTGACCATCACGTCGGTGGAGAAGAAGAAAGGTACAGAGTACGCGCCGAAACTCTATGACTTGACCTCTCTTCAAGTTGATTGCAATAAGAAATATTCTTTCTCGGCGGAGCAAACGCTGCAACTGATCCAATCGCTCTATGAGAAACGCCTCACGACCTATCCACGTGTGGACACGACCTATCTGAGTGATGATATATACCCGAAAGTACCCGCAACCTTAGCCGGTATTAAGGACTATTACCCGCAGGTAGCACCGCTCATAGGCGCTAAACTGCCGAAGTCCAAGAAGGTGTTCGACAACAAGAAAGTGACCGACCACCATGCCATCATCCCTACGGGACAACGACCGGATAATATGACGGCGGACGAGAAGAAAGTCTATGATCTCGTGGCGCTGCATTTCATTGCGGTGTTCTATCCCGATTGCGAAGTGAGCAACACGACTGTGCTGGCGAAAACGGGAGATATCGACTTTAAGGTTACCGGTCGCGAGGTGTTGAAGCCCGGATGGAGGGTTGTATTTGATAATGATCGTTCGCAGAGCGAACTCAATGATGACAATGATGTGAATGATGAAACGTCCAAATCCCTTCCGGCTTTTGTGAAAGGCGAGAGCGGACCGCACGAACCGGTGCTCAAAGAGAAGACGACCACCCCGCCGAAATACTATACCGAGGCTACGCTGCTCCGCGCGATGGAGACGGCAGGAAAGACGGTGGAGAATGATGAATTGCGCGAGGCGATGAAGGAGAACGGTATCGGTCGTCCTTCTACCCGTGCGGCGATCATCGAGAAACTCTACCAGCGCAAGTATATCGTCAAGCAAGGCAAGTCGCTTCGGGCAACCGAGACGGGAATCAACCTCATTCATCTCATTATCTCTCCGCTGCTCAAGTCGGCTGAACTGACCGGTCTTTGGGAGAAAAAACTGCGTGAGATAGAGCGCGGCGAATACACGGCGCAAGACTTCCTGGTGGAACTTAAGGAGATGACTTCCGGCGTGGTACGCGATGTCAAATCCAACAAAGCCGGCATGCTCTGTCCGGTGTGTCGTCAAGGACTCATTATTCGAGGGAACACCCGTTACGGATGTTCGCGTTGGAGGGAAGGTTGTACCTATGCGGAGCCTTTTTGACAACTCAATTTAGCAAAAAAGCACATATGTGCAGTATTTACGTCAATTTTTCCACAAAAGATTGGCGTTTTTTGTGTAATTTTGCAGCCAAATTAAATTTAATTTAATATCAACAAACAAAATCTCTTTATGAAACTGAATGTCAGTATGTTTCGTACCATGATGCTCGCTGCCTTGCTTTTTGTAGGTATGGCTGCTGAGGCTCGTGTGGTCAGCGGAACAGTAAAAGACGCTACGGGAGAGACGATCATCTCGGCCTCTGTAGTAGTGAAGGGTACCACGCTTGGTACAGTGACGGATTTCGACGGTAACTATTCCATCGATGTGCCGGATGACGCAAAAGTGCTTATTTTCTCTTACATCGGAATGCAGACGCAGGAGGTAAATATCACGGGCGATGTAATGAACGTAGTGCTGAGCGAGAACAGCGAGGTGCTCGAAGAAGTGGTAGTTACCGGTTATGGTACAACCAAGAAGCGTGACGTCGTTACATCCGTTGCTTCTGTAGGTGCTGAGCAGTTGAAGGATATTCCGGTTGCTTCGGCATCGGAGGCGCTGCAAGGTAAGTTAGCCGGTGTGACGGTAACAACGACGGAAGGTGCTCCGGATGCAGATGTAAAAATCCGCGTGCGTGGCGGTACGTCACTGACCCAAAGCAATGACCCGTTGTATATCGTGGACGGTATGCCGGTATCGAGTATCTCGGATATCGCGCCGAGCGATATTGCTTCGATGGACGTTTTGAAAGATGCTGCAGCTACGGCTATCTACGGTGCGCAAGGTGCTAATGGTGTTATCATCATCACAACCAAGGATTCCGGTACGGAGGATGATAAGATGACCTTCCATGTGGACTATTCCGGTTATGTTGGATGGAAATGGATTGCAAAGGAATATGAAGTGATGGATCCCTATGAGTTCACGTTGATGCAATGGGAGTGGGCGGCTACAAAATACAAAACAACCAATCCGACCAATTCGGACCTCCGTGGCCAATTCTACGCTTACTTTGATAAGTTATATAACGATACGAAATACAAGGATCCGTCCGATGTAGATCAAACCCCGATAGCTACATTGCTGGAAGAATACAAAGATCCGTCTAAACACGAGTTTATTAACTGGCAGGATTCTACGTTCGGTCGTACGGGCTTTAACTCTAATCATTCGGTTAGCGTGAGCGGTGGTAATAAGAATGCGAACTTCACATTGTCTTACAACCGTGTAGACGACAAGGCTATTATGCAGCAGTCGAACTACACCCGTAATAATATCTCGGCGAAGGCTAAATTCAAACCGTTCAAGAACTTTACGATTGGCTTTACGACTCGTTATACGAGCACGGACGTGCTTGGCTCTGGTGCTAATGCAGTCAAGGATAACGGAACTTCGACGGAGTCGCGTCTGCGTAACTGTGTGGTATATGCACCGGCAAAATTATTAACCAAAGATGCTTCTTCTTCGGGAGATGAAGATGAGACTTTCGGTTCTCTCTACGACCCGATTACCACTATTCGCGACAACTACAAGTTGAAAAAGGACAAGAAGTGGAATATCCAAGGTTACATGAGTTATAAGTTTGCGAAGTACTTTACGGCGCGTGTGGATCTGGGTTATGAGAGTCGAAATGTAACGACCGACCGCTATTACGGACCGACGACCTATTTCTCTCGTAACACCGGTAGACCAGGTATCCCCTCTGGAGGAACGGCACAAATTGAGGTAACAGATCAACGTTCATCGAGCTTGACCAACCACAACACCTTGGAGTGGAAGCAAACCTTCAACGGCAATCATAATGTAAGTGTATTGGTCGGAGAAGAGACCATCATTCGCAAAGGTGAGACGCAGACAGAGTTGGGCTTCGGTTATAAAGGTAACTACGATGTTGAGCACGGCGAAATCTTCAATTATATGGGGCAAGCGGCTTATTCGGAGTTTACCAATTACGTCAACCCCCGCGACAACCAACTCTCTTTCTTCGCTCGCGCGAACTACGATTATAAGGGACGCTATTATATCACGGCTACATTCCGTGCAGACTGCTCAACGCGTTTTGCGAAAGGAAACCAGTGGGGCTATTTCCCATCTGTAGCCGGAGCTTGGCGTATGTCGGATGAAGAGTTCATGCAAGGCGCCTCTAATTGGTTAAGCAACTTGAAATTCCGTCTTTCGTACGGTATGGCCGGTAACAATAATGTAGATCTAGGTTTCATCCATCCGGACTTCTTGTCGGAGCAGATGACCTATATCGATATGGGTAGCGGTACAAGTAATATCCTGGTTGTCGGAGGCGCAGATAAGATTGCCTCGAACCCGCACCTCAAATGGGAGACGACTATCTCTCGTGACTTCGGTATTGACTATGGCTTCTTCAATGAGCGTTTGACCGGTACAATCGATCTGTATTGGAATACGACCAAGGACCTGATCATTCGTCAAATTATGCCGGCACGCTATAACTACCAGTACCAGAATATCGGCTCGACCCGTAATATGGGTATGGAGTTCTCTATTAAGGGCGTGATTTTGGATCATAAATCGAAAAACTTGAGTTATTACCTCTCTCTTGACGCGAATATTTCGTTTAACAAGACACGCGTGCAAGATTTGGGTAACGTTTCTTCCATGTTGGCGCAAACCAGTTGCTTTGGTTCTACAGAGTATCTGACCACGGCTGAGTTCTTGCTGGAGGTTGGTCAACCGGTAGGTAACGTTTATGGTTATGTAACGGATGGATATTATACTGCAGAGGATTTCCAAACGTATGCAACTTCCACGCAGGCATGGGGCCTCAAGCCGGGTGTTCCGACATATGACGCCGACAAATTCTTAACAAACAAACCTGTTCCGGGTGCTATTAAATTCAAGGATATTTCCGGTCCGGACGGTGTTCCCGATGGCGTAATTAATGAATATGATAAAGTGATATTAGGTAATACCGTTCCGACTCACTCCGGTGGTTTCAACCTGAACTTCAATATCGGAGGCGATAAGTGGGGTAAAGTCGATTTGGCTGCCAATTTTACGTTTGCGTTCGGTAACAAGATCCTGAACCTCTCCGGCATGGAATACACGACCGTAACGGAGAAGACCAAGATGCGTAACTTGATCACTGCGATGAACTACAACAATCGCTATTCGCTTTACTCGCCTTCCGGTCAGTATATGCCGGATTACTACGCAACCAGCGCATTAATGTACGGTGATGCGTATACGGAGTTTGCTCAGAAGATTGACCAGATGAATGCGGATAAGGGCGCGAACACGCATAGTCCTATCATGTCCCATTACGTCGTAACCGATCAGCAGATGGAAGATGGTTCCTTCCTTCGTCTCAACCAATTGACACTTGGCTACTCTTTCCCGAAAGTTTGGATGGAGAAGACGAAGGTGATCAACAACATCCGTGTTTACGTACAAGGAACGAACCTCTTCTGCGCAACGAAGTACAGCGGTTTGGATCCGGAAGTGGATACGCGTTCGAGCAAGAACCCGTTGACGCCGGGTGTTGACTTCTCTGCATATCCGAAGAGCCGCGGTGTCAATGTGGGTCTGAATATTCAATTCTAACTTTGAAAAACTTATCATTATGAAGGCAAAATATTTAATCTTAGGTGCATTAGCACTCACATTAGTAGCATGTGAGGAGAGATTCTTTGATACAGATTCTCCTTCGGCAATGGATGAGGCGGTTTTCAAATCCACTGATTTGACCGAGCAGGCTATTGGCGCTATCTACAACACATTCGGAGAGGATAAGTCTTTCCGTAACCGTCTGTGCGGTGGTTATGTGGCTATGAATACCGATATTGAGCACTGCTCCAAAACAGAGGAGGCTGAATATGCGGCATATAACATGACAGGAGGTACCGGTAACCTTTCGACCTCCAATGGTAAAGATCCTTGGGCGTATCTCAATTCGGCTATAGAGCGTGCCAATGTAGTTATTGATGGTATCCGTCAATTCTCAGATACCACCGATGCAACCTTCCAATATCTCTTGGGCGAGGCGCTGACACTCCGCGCGTTCTGCTACTTGGAGATGGTTAAACTATGGGGTGATGTACCGGCTTGCTTCGAGTCTTTCAAAGGAACGAACACCGAGGTTCTTTATACACCGAAGTCCGATCGTAATGTGATATTCGAACAATTACGTCTTGACCTCAATGAGGCTGCTCGCTTGATGCCGTGGTCGGCTAAATGTCCGGGTTCTGCAGCTAACTACGTAGGTCGTCCGAGTAAAGCATTCGCTTTAGGTTTGCTGGCTCGATTGGATATGATGTATGCCGGTTTGGCTATGCGTCCGGATGTGTTCACTGAGGGTGGTACACGCGCATGCTCGGTACAATATAATGTCAAAGATGCAGAGAAACGCAGAGATCTCTATCAAGAGGCTGTATGGGCTTGCTCTGAGATCATTAAGCAAGAGGACTTCAAGTTCAAATCGAGTTTTGACTCTATCTTCATTGACCTCTGTGTTGACGAGAAAATGTATAGTGCGATGGAGTGGATTTGGGTGATTCCATTCATGGATGGGACGCGCGGACAAGTATTGGCATTGACAGGCAACAAGATGTCGGATAAATGTCCGAGTCACTTGATCAATACCGTTTATCCGGATAAAGACACCCGCTCCAAAACGCAGGCTATGATAGAGATCGTACCGACCTTCTACTATGCGTATGAGAAAAATGACAAGCGCCGTGATATCACCATCCTTCCGTGGGCATGGGAGTATGATAATGGTAGCGGCATGGGTAGCGATTACGTAGATGTAATCTTCCCGGGTGTATCGGCTTCTGCACTGAAGTTGTATCAGAAGCAAGATAATATCGGTCAGATGCACTTAGGTAAACTGCGTGTAGAGTGGATGAAACACAAATATTCGTCGAATGAGGATGGTGTGGATATGCCGGTGCTTCGTTATACCGACGTTCTGTTGATGTTTGCTGAGGCTGCTATCGGTTCGCGCGAAGGCAATGCTCCGGCGAATTTGTATGGCATCAACCCGCAAGAGTGTCTTGACCGGGTACGTGCTCGTGCAGGTTTGCTTTCCAAACCGCTTGATTTCGATGCAATCGTAGATGAGCGTGCATTCGAGTTCTGCGGCGAGAATATCCGTAAGTACGACTTGATGCGTTGGGGCTTACTCAAAGAGAAACTGGAAAAAGCGCAGGCTGATGTATATGACCTGCAGAACAATACCGGAGCTTATGCCGGCCGTCCGGATAGTGTGTGGTTCCATTACACACGTGATGACCGCTACTCGCAAGATGGCGCTGCGTATATCTTTGACCGCTTCGTAGGTCTGGATAAGGATGCCGTTTGCCCGCCTGAGTTTGACAAGACTGCCGGTTGGGTTGGCAAATTGTTCTTCACAAAGAAGAATGAGGATGAGACGATTTCTCCGTGCATTACCCCGACTACATGGTACTTGTACAAAGAGGGTATAAATATCGATATGCATCAATATTGGCCGATCTTCGACGTCAACGTAGCGGCTTCGAAGGGTTCACTTTGGAATGACTATGAGTACTAAGAATTGGTACATACTTCTTGGATTAGTCCTTTGTTTCTCTGCTTGTAAGGGAAACGAAGGACCTGATCCGGAACCACCGGCACCTTCTGTAGTTGCCTTTCCCGGCGCAGAAGGGGGCGGTAAGTATGCCTCCGGAGGACGCGGCGGTGAGGTGATTCATGTGACTACCTTATCGGACGAACGCGATCCTTCTACCGGTCAACCGGCTTTCGGTACCCTGCGTAGAGCACTGCTGATGGAAGGAACGCGTACGGTGGTTTTTGACGTATCCGGAACTATCAATTTGGAGAAAGGTGCTCTCGCTATAGCCAGTGGTAACCTGACTGTTGCCGGTCAAACGGCTCCGGGAGATGGTATTTGTATTGCCGGTTACCCGGTAATAGTAAAGGCTAACAATGTCATCATTCGCTTCCTGCGTTTCCGCATGGGAGATCAGAATCTCGTGGATGGAGATGCACTATCCATAAATGATAGAACGAATATTTTGGTTGACCATTGCTCTTGCTCGTGGAGTACAGACGAGTGTGTCAGTTGTTATGGCAATACAGACTTCACGCTCCAATATTGCTTTATTACAGAAAGCCTTCGTAAGTCTAAAGCGAAGGAGGATGAGACACACGGCTTTGGAGGTATTTGGGGAGGAAAGAATGCCTCGTTCCATCACAATCTGTTAGCGCATCATGATTCTCGTAATCCTCGTTTTGACCATGACTATGTGAATCAGAAAATAGCTGGACCTATTGACTATGTCAATAATGTAGTTTATAACTGGGGAAATAACTCCGCGTATGGAGGTGAAGGCTCGTCCAATGGAGCCGGTGGTCGACACGTTAATTTTGTTAATAACTACTACAAGCCCGGTCCGGCTACGGCAAAACCCACAAGCAAGTTGTCCGATAGAGGAACCCGTTTGGTGGATCCTTGGACTACTTGTTCCAATTGTACGGATGCCTGTGGAGGCTCTATAACAGCGCCGAAGATTTACATGGCGGGTAATATAATGACCAGTTCCTCTGACGTCACTGCGGATAACTGGAAAGGCTCTACCAAATCGAAAAGTGTTGCCGGTGTGGATACTCGCTGGACAGAAGGTATGACGCCATTGACCAACGAGGAAACGGCCGAGAATGCTTATGAAACCGTTTTGACGAAGGCGGGGTGTTCGCTGCATCGGGATGCTCTGGATGAACGAATTGTTACGGAGGTGCGTAATGGTACAGCAACGAAGCATGGCTCAAACGGCTCTAAAAACGGTCATATAGATACGCCTTCCGATGCCGGTGGTTATCCGGTTATTGCAGAGATGCACCGCGCAGCGGACTATGATACGGATCAGGATGGCATGCCGGATGCATGGGAAGATGAGCATGGTTTGGATAAGAATAATTTTGCGGATGGCAAACTCTATACCTTAAATGAAACCTATACCAATTTGGAAGTATATCTGAATGAATTGGTAGCCCATTTGTATTAAAAAGCAAAAAATCTACATTTTTTAACAAATTGTACTTGTATATGTACAAAAAATGTAGTAATTTTGCAGCGTGTTTGTAAAGACATTTACAATTAACAACAATATTAACTTTTAAAACTCAACAATTATGAAGAAATTTTTCCTCTTCGCAGCAGCTGCTATCGCAGCGCTGAGCGTTAACGCAAAAACTATTACCTTTTCCGGTATCATTGACAAAACGGATGCTGCTTCTGCTCAATCTACTTTTGAGGCAGCGTATAATGTCACCAATATCACTGTAGAAGGTAAAGCCAATTCCGATGCTACTGCTTTTTATGCAGAGCTTAAGCAGACAACTGCAACTGATGCATGGGGCACAACAACGGCAAAATTAAAGAGTGATGCCCAAGTATGGTTTGATTTTAAGGACGCCAACAATAATAAAGTTGTTGCTAAAGCATGGGCTGACTATATCCAACCGAATGGTAAATCTATGGCTATAGTTATTTCTAACTTGAATATTGGTGACCAAGTAACTATTAACCTGAAAGATAAACTCGGTAAAAAAGCAGCAGTTGAAGGTACAGTAGAAGAGGACGCAGACTTTACAAACGATGCAACTGTTGTTCTTACTGCTATGGCTAATGAGATCCGTATTTATTCCAAAACTCCGGATGAGACCCCGGCAGACGCAAAATGGAAACTCGTTTCTGTTGAGGTTCCCGGTGGTACCGAAGGTGTTGAGAACGCAAACGCAGCTGTTAAGGCTGAGAAGTTCTATCGCAACGGTCAACTCATCATCCGTAAAAATGGTGTAGAGTACAACGCTCTTGGCGCACAACTCTAATCCTTCTAGATTAAATAAAAAAAGACTCGCGATTGCGAGTCTTTTTTTATTTGTTACTCTAGTGGAGAACCGTTCCAGATTAGATCCTTGCTGTGCTTGATCGTGTTCTCCTTCTGCGGAGTCATGATGCAGTTCTGGAACTTGATCTTCTCTGCGAAATCGATGGTCATGCCTTCGCGTGTACCGTACCAACTTACGTTATCGAACAGGATGTCGTGAACCGGCAGACCTTTCAGACCGGTCATGTCCACCGCCTTGCGGGCATTGACGCAGGTGATATTACGGAAAGTGAAATTGCTCCACTCGGGGAAGAACTTACTCTTATCATCCGTGTCCGTTGCACCGCGGCCACCGGCCGAACGATCTGCATAACCCGATTGGAAGAAGAAAGCTGCCTCGCGGATGTCCTTCATCGTGATATTATAGCAGTAGATGTCCTGGCACCAACCGCCACGACCCGGAGCCGATTTGAAACGACAACCGATATCCGTACCATCGAACATACAATCCTTCACGATCAGACGCTGCATGCCGCCGCAGAACTCCGAACCGATGACAAAACCGCCGTGTGCACGGTAAACAGTATCGTTTGTGATGAGGAAATCGCGTTGCGGACCGGCGTCTACACCTTTCTGTCCTACACCGCCCTTCATACAGATACCATCGTCACCGGCGCTTACATGACAACCGGCAATCAACGCTACCTGTACATTACCCGGATCCATCGCGTCACCGTTCTGTGCCCACCATGGACAATCGATCGTCACGTTCTCAATAATCAGGTTCTGGATACGTGTTGGTACAAGGTGGAACTTCGGACTATTGCGAAGGGTGACACCCTCTACAACAACGTTCTTTGAGTCGGTGATGTTCACCAAATGCGGACGCATCTTCTCTTGGATCTCCGCCGTGGCGGCGATATTCGGGATACCGAGTTCCTTATTCAAGTTGAATGGATACCAGAGACGATAGGTCTTATCGTCTTGTTTGAGGGTACCGCCGAGCGCCAAAGCCTCTTCCCAAACCTCAGGCAACTTGCCGTCGCGTACCACTTTCTTCTCTTTGATCGGACGCCAGATAAAGCCATGACCGTCTATC
>JAEEGH010005168.1_pt1 | contig 32963 bp, 32 predicted proteins | sample 9134181 | NCBI WGS metagenome assembly JAEEGH01 (sample SAMN16246544, study PRJNA631951) | gut metagenome | biome: gut microbiome; feature: rumen; material: DP-attached | host: Bos | place: Iran: Karaj | collected 2018-10
ACTATTGGTCGACTACGTGTAACGATAGCAATAGCGCGTACATTTTGTACTTCTATTTGGGCGGTCTAGGTCCCTCGGACAGCTGCTTCCGCGGCAACGGTGAATCTGTCCGCCTTGTTCGCTCGGCTCAGTAGTTCATTCCTTTGGCAGAAAGTAGCGGAAAACAACTGCAGAGATTTGACGGAAAAATTACAATTGCAAATCCAACACAACAGACATTCCGCTCCGCTTTTTGGAAAGAACTATTCAAAAGAAACTAAATAAATGATATAGTGATTTGATAATTCAACCAATAAAATTGGAAAATGGCTCAAATAAAGAAAATGGGGTAAATGGACATTTCTAATGGTCAAAAAGCAGAACTAAATTAAAATAGTATTTATTGAGCGATTTCTACCACACATTTTCTGCCATGATAGTTAATGCTTTTTTGTTTGGACAAATAGTTGATAATGCAGTCGGTAGTAGTCTTGCCGGTATATTCCAAGTCGGCGTCAATGCCTTTCATACACGTAGTGGCTACGTAGGAACTGGTAACAATGGTGTAGGTTTTGTCGGCATCCAATGTAGAACCATCGCTGAAAGAGATAGTCATTTCCAAAATATCGGTGTATTGATGAGGATTGATAAGACAAAAATAAGCACATCCCGATACATAGGCGGCTCCGTACGAATCGGCATTGTGGCAGTTGATAAGCAATTGCTTCAATTGCTGACCGTTTAATTGGAATTTTACCGCCTGATTGCTAAAAGGATCCAGCATATAAATGTCTTTCAATGTAATAGGTCCTTTGGGAAAAGAATGTAATCGTACCGATCCGCTATTGACAATAGCAATATCGGCTTGGCATTCTCTTGCCAATGCATCTGCCACCATGATACCCAATTCTTCTCTTTCTTCAAAATCATCTGCCACCGTAGTGAGCACTTTTTGCAATTGTTCATTGTTGTTGAATCGGTTGATCAAATAGGCGGTTAGGTCATCTTTTCGAGGATAATTTTTCAAAGAGATATTTTTAGAACTGACTTTGCTGATATGCTTGTTTTTCAGTTTGATATCTATGATGGTGGCATATTTCAGGTGGCTGCCGGCTTGGCTTACCAAAGTGCCATGGTGGAAATCGTTGTCCGGCACCAAGGTGTGCGAGTGCCCGCCGATAATAATATCGGCGAAGCCGGGGAAACGTTGTGTCAACAGGGTGTCGATGGAATAGCCATTGTGAGATAGCAAAATAACTATGTCACAACTATCTTTCAGCCAGAGATATTGCTGGATAGTGCTTGTAATGTCGGCAAATAGACCGTCTTTGGCATTGTCGGGGTGCATGTCGGGAATTTGTGTGTTGGCATTGATTTCCAAAATTCCCAATATGCCTATTTTGGGTCCTTTACCTTCAAAATCAATAATTTCATAGGGCTTTATCCATTTGTTTTTAGTGCTGTCTTTAAACGAGACATTGGCTCCAAGATAAGGAAAGTTGGAATGCTCTGCTTGTAGGCAGAATTGGTCCATTCCGCTGTCGAATTCGTGATTGCCGACACAGGAGAGATTAAAGCCTGTAGCATTCATCAATGCGGTGGTGGGATATGACGGTTCGCTGTAGCGGTCGCTGATAGGGTTGCCGGTTCGGTTGTCACCTGCCGAAACCAATAAAAATTTAGGATAAATGCGTCTTAAACTATCGGCAACCACTTTCAAAGATTGAAATTGATCGATAGAGGCATGTATATCGTTGACCGACAAAATAACGATTTCGTCTTTTTGTGCTTGCACGGCAAGATGTGTTGTCAACAAAAACAGAAGACAGATATAGGTTAGTTTTTTTCTTTTCATCGTTTCTTACTTAATTTTGCAGGTGCAAAATTAACAAAAAAAATACTAATTTTTAAGTTTTGCTTAGGTTTTCTTCCAAATACTGCATAGTAAATAGTTTTTTGTTAATTAAATAATATGTAAAAATACGTGAAAAGAACGATATTTTAAGTATTATTACGTACGTATTAATACAAATATATCTATCATGATTTTAAATAGATAGCGTCATTATAGAAAAAAATAGTTATGTTTTGGTTTTTAAAAGTAAAAAATGATGTAAATTTGCCATTGGAAAATTGATGATAAAGCAAATTAACAATAAAAACAAAATGAAGAAAAAAACAGCCTTGTCAAAACAAAATAACAAAGTAGTGATAATAGACCAGTACGAAATATTCCGCTTAGGTTTGAAAAGCGTTCTCTCCAAGCAATCTATGCATGCAACAATAGTAGGAGAGGCTGCCGGATATCAAAATATTGACACACTGCTTTCTGCAACTCATCCTGATATATTGTTGATTAGTTTAGATAAAATCAACCTTGCCGATAAAGAAATAGTTACTTATTTAAAACAAACTTATCCCGATTTAAAATTGATAGTTCTAACTGATTGTCAGGATGAGAAAACAATAGTCAATTTTGCGAAAAATAATCGTATAGAAGGTCTTCTCTCCAAAACTGCTACTCCTCAAGATGTGGCATTTGCCATTCAGTCTATCAGATATGGAAACAATTTTTACAGCCAGACTATAAAAGATATTTTATACAATGGTTATATTTTGGATGCCAGTAGCAGAGAAAATAAAAAAATACAGTTAACGAATAGAGAAGTAGAGATTGTGCTTTTGTGCAGTAAGGGTCTTTTGGCAAAAGAAATAGCCTCCAACATGCAAATTAGCAAACGCACCGTAGAAACACATAAAAGAAATATCTTTAAGAAATTAGGAGTCAGCAATATGAGGGAAATGATTCTCTATGCCGTCAAAAATGGTATTATTGAGAGGATTTAAAAGTGTTTGTTTATAAATTGTTGAAAATTTAAAAAAATATTTATATAAAATTTGGTCAAATTTTGCCAAAAAACGATTATCTTTGCATGTTTAAATCTATTTTATTGATATAAGTGTAAAATCAGAAATTGGTCAACTAAATGGTGTAATCTTGCATCGTCCGGGTATAGAGATAGAACGGATGACTCCCGAAAATATTCACAAAGCATTGTATAGCGATATTTTAAGTATGAATATTGCACAACGTGAATATGCTTTGTTTGAAGGTGTGCTTCAAAAAAATACACAAGTGTTTTATGTTACCGATTTGTTGGCAAACATTCTTCAAGATAATAATCTTAAACGGCAAGTGGTAGACGATGTCTGCCAAATGTATCAATTAAATATTCAATCCTTATTGTTAGACATGTCGGTAGAAGACTTGTCACATGTGTTGATAGAGGGCTATGCTGTAAACAACCGTCAATATGTAATTCCACCTTTATATAATTTGTTTTTCACTCGGGATGCTTCTGTAAGTGTGCTCAATAAGGTGATGATTAACAAAATGAAATATGACATCAGAGAGCGGGAAGCCTATTTGATGCAGAAAATTTTCCAATATTATTTTCATGCATCCACTTTTCATGTATCTGCACCGGAAGTCCATATCGAAGGCGGAGATGTATTGATAGCCAGAGAAGATGTCTTGTTGGTCGGCAATGGCTGTCGCACTTCTCGAAAAGCCATAGATATGTTGGCAGAGCAGCTAAAAGGAACTTCTATCAAGCATATTGTGATACAGCAATTGCCGGAAGAACCGGATAGTTTTATCCATTTGGATATGGTATTTACATTTTTAGATAAAAATGCTTGTATGTGCTATCGTCCTTTAATAGCACAGCCATCCCGATATTCTACAATACATATAGATTTGGAAAGCGGCAAAGCGGAAGAAAAAACAACTTTGTTGGAAGCATTGCAAGCTCTTCATTTTGACTTGCAACCTATTTTCTGTGGTGGCGATGATGAATGGAATCAGCAGCGGGAACAATGGCATAGCGGTGCTAATTTCTTCGCTATGGCACCGGGAAAAATTATCGGCTATCAACGCAATACACATACTATAGAAGCCCTCCATCAGCATGGATTTGATGTAATAGAGGCGGCAGATATTGTCAGTGGAAAAGACAGCATAGATCAACATCAACGCTGTGTGGTAACAGTGCCCAGCAACGAATTGCCACGCGGAGGCGGCGGAGCCCGTTGTATGACCATGCCTATCAATAGAGAGAATGTTATTTGGTAATATAAATTTTAATGATTATGAATCTAAAAAATCGGAATTTGATTTCTATTTCAGACTACAACAAAGAAGAATACTTGTATATTCTTAAGTTGGCAGAGGATTTTGAAAAGAATCCAGTCCAAGATGTCGCCAAAGGAAAAGTTGTTGCTACATTGTTTTTTGAACCGTCAACAAGAACAAGGTTGAGTTTTGAAAGTGCAGTATGCCGTATGGGAGCAAAAGTAATCGGCTTCTCCGATGCGTCCAATTCCAGCACCGCCAAAGGTGAAAGTTTAGCCGACACCATCCGTACTGTTTCTTGTTATGCCGATCTTATTGTTATGCGACATCCTTTAGAAGGTGCTGCAAGAGTGGCAAGCGAAGTGGCAACAGTGCCGGTTATCAATGCCGGAGACGGTGCCAATCAACATCCTACACAATGTATGTTGGATTTGTATTCTATCATGAAAACACAAGGCACACTCGACAATTTGAATATTGCCATGGTAGGCGATTTGAAATATGGTCGTACCGTGCATTCTTTGGTAGAGGCAATGAGCAATTTCAACACCACTTTTCATTTGGTATCTCCTGAAAGTCTAAAATTGCCTTCTCAGGTGAAAATGCACATAAAAAGAAAAAATCTGAAATATTTCCAATATACAGAAATTCCCGATGTGATGGACAAAGTGGATATTTTGTATATGACAAGAGTTCAAAGAGAACGTTTCTTGGATATTCAAGATTATGAAAAAGTGAAAAATTCCTATGTTTTAGATAAATCAATGTTGATTAATTGCAAGCCGAATATGAAAGTATTGCATCCGCTTCCAAGAGTCAACGAGATTGCTACCAACGTAGATGCAACACCGCAAGCCTATTATTTCCAACAGGCACAAAACGGTGTCTATGTGCGTCAAGCCTTGATAGCAGCTATTTTAGGTCTTAAATAATTAACTTAAATCGTATAATATGAAAAAAGAATTAGTAGTTTCAGCTATAAAAAACGGTACAGTAATAGACCATATTCCTGCCGACATGTTGTTTCAAGTGGCAAAAATTTTGGATTTGACAAGTCGCAATACCTTGGTATTGTTGGCCAACAATCTCGATAGTATGAAATTGGGCAAAAAGGGTATTATCAAATGTCAAGATTTGTATTTCAATCAAGATGAAATCAATAAAATTGCATTGGTAGCACCATCTGCCACATTGATTACCATTCGCGACTACGAGATTAAAGAAAAAATGAACGTGGGCATACCTTCATATATAGAAGGTACTGTAAAATGTTACAATCCTAAATGTATTACCAATGTGGAAAAAGTAACTCCGCGTTTTGATGTTATTGACAAGTCGGAATTGAAATTACAATGCAGATATTGTCAAAAAATTACCAAAAAAGAAACATTGACATTTTTATAACAGACTGAATTAGAAATAGATTCTGATAATAAAAAAAGTGTTATCTTTGCAGTTGGAAATGCCCAGGTGGTGGAATTGGTAGACACGCCACTTTGAGGGGGTGGTGCGGGTTCCCGCGTGCAAGTTCGAATCTCGTCTTGGGCACCAACAAAAAAAGCGACTTCAGGTCGCTTTTTTTTATTAGAAATCTTCGGGATATTTAATCTCTTCCAAAAACAAGGCATTGGCAGGTACCGATGTGCCGGCAGAGCAGCGATTTTTCTGTTCAATAATCCGGCAGAAATCTTCTTCAGTAATTTTTCCGCTGCCGACATCCAGCAAAGTGCCGACAATGGCTCGAACCATATTTCGTAAAAATCGGTTGGCGGTGATTTCAAAGTATAAACTTTCATCGTCTATGCGTACCCACTGGGCGTGATAAATGGTGCAGTTGTTGGTTTTGGTTTGTGTGTGCAACTTGGAAAAAGATGTAAAATCCGTATATTGCATCATCTTTTGGCAGCAACGATTCATCGTTTCTATATCTAATGGAAGATAATAGCGATAATAGAATTCGTTGTGAAAAGGATTTTTCTTTAACGATACATAATATCGGTAAGTTCTGCTGATAGCGTCAAAACGGGCATGTGCCTCTTCTTTGACGGGAAAAATGCGGTAAATGACGATATCTTGTGGTAGAAATGCATTCAATTTGTAGGTCAGTTGCTCCAGTGACATATCAATAGCATCGGGCATGTCAAAATGGGCATAGAAATTTTTAGCATGAACACCGGTATCGGTTCTGCCGGCTCCTGTCAACGAAACAGGTGTCTTTAGCAAAACAGAGAAGGCATGCTCCAATTCTGATTGAAGGGTCGGGGCTTGGTCTTGTATTTGCCAGCCGCAATAATTTTTTCCGTTGTAAGCTAAATGAACAAAATATCTCATTATCATTCGTTTATTGGATGTTTTTGAAAGTATCTGCAGGCAGATTGGATGCCGCAGGTAATACATTGTGGTTTGCGGGCTATGCAGACATAGCGGCCATGCAATATCAACCAATGATGTGCAATAGGAATGAGATTTTCCGGAATATTTTTCGTTAGTTCTAATTCTGTTTGCAGTGGATTTTTTGAATGGGTAGTCAATCCGATTCGTTCTGCTACACGAAATACATGTGTATCTACCGCCATCTTCGGTTGGTGAAAGATTACCGATGCCACCACGTTGGCGGTTTTTCGGCCTACACCCGGCAGTTGTTGCAAGAGTTCCACATCGTCCGGAACAATGCCGCCAAAGCGGTCGCACAACACTGTTGCCATACCTTTTAAATGTTTGGCTTTGTTGTTGGGATAAGAAATACGTTTGATATAGGAATAAATGTCTTCTATGCCGGCATTTTTCATATCTTCCGGAGTCGGATAGGCGGCAAACAAAGCAGGTGTCTCCTCATTGACACGTTTGTCGGTGCATTGTGCCGACAAAATGACAGCTACTAACAATTGATACGGATTTTTGTATTGCAATTCGCTGGCAGCTTGCGGGTTGTGCTCTTGAAAATAGTTGATAATATATTCGTAACGTTGTTTCTTATTCATCGTAACCTAATTTTTCTTCCAAGTCAATTACATATTCACTTTCAGGATAGGTTTTGTGCAAATGTTGGTATAAATTTTCCAAAATGGCTTTATCTTCTATGGGGGAAAAAAATTGATTGCGTCCCAATGTTTGATAAAAAGCCAAAAGGGATGCCAATTTATCGGGATGTGCTGCTATAAACTGCTCCAAATATGCTCTATGTGCTTCAAAATAGGTGTTGAATTGTTCTTGTAGTGCCATATCCAAACTATCCAATTGTTCTGATTGTTGTTGGGCGATAAATTGTTCTGAAAGGGCTTGTACTTGGTTTTCCAAAGTTAATAATTGCCGTCTTGATGCCATCAATAGTTCGCTTTCTTCGTTTCCTGTTACCGTTAAAGTGTGATTGATGGCGGGCGATTGTGCGGTAATATTTATCTCACTGCCGGTAGTGGTGATAAACGAAGCCAAACATGTATCATTGAAACGTAGTATATAAATGTTTACACCTGTATCTAAATGTTGAGTAAATCGACCTTTGATAAGTAAAACCGTATCTTGAAACTCCAATCCGTAAGGGTGCATTTTGTAGAGCATGGCATACGATTCTTTGCAATGTTCTATGGTGCCGGTTACTTTTGTACGTTGTATGCAAGAGGTCATTAGCATACATGCCGTTAGTATCAAAAAAATATGTTTCAATCGCATGACTCTCGTTTTTTCATAATAACTAAAAAAAGTGTTTTTTATTTTATAACAAAGCATTTTTTATGATAGAAAAAGTGCTATTTGTCAAGCAAAATTTTACATAATTTCTGCGGTATTGCTTATGTATCATTAGAACATTAGAGAAAAAAATGTTGAAAATGAATTTTAGGTGAAAAAATAAGTGTTATCTTTGCAAATAAATTGTCATGAATGATAAATAGAAATAAAATTTGTTAAAATAAATTTAAATTACACAAAATTAGTTAACTATATGAGAAGAATAGTCCTTTTTGTCAGTTTTTTGTTGTTAGGGTTTGAAATAGTTGCTCAAGATGTTCCACGGGTGTTATTCATAGGGAATAGTTATACCGAGGTGAATAATTTGCCCAATATGGTGCAGCAAGTCGCCCGTAGTGCCAATAGAGATATTGTCCATTCCAGCAATACTCCGGGTGGATGTCTGTTTTCCATGCATTGTACCAATGCTTCTATGGATATGATTCGTCAAGGAGGTTGGGATGTGATAGTGTTGCAAGAGCAAAGTCAGTTGCCGTCTTTCACTCAAGAGGAAGTGGAGGTGCAATGCTTGCCCTATGCCAAACGTTTAGCCGATTCGGCAGTCGCCTACAATCCGGATGTAAAAGTGATGTTTTATATGACATGGGGTCGTAAAAATGGTGATGCAGACAATGCTCGTTATTTTTCGGTTTTAGGCACCTACGAAGGTATGGATAGTATGTTGTGTTTAAGATATATGCAGATGAAAGAAGACAATGATGCATTTGTTTGTCCTGTCGGAAGGGTGTGGCGGCAAATTCGTACAAGCCATCCGGAAATAGAATTATACAATGCTGACGGGAGCCATCCGTCAATCGCCGGCACCTATGCGGCTGCATGTGCATTTTATGCTATGATTTTTGCTCCATGGCATGCCACTCAACCCACCCAACAAGATATAATAACCGCTGACAGTCTTGCATTGTTGGCAGCCCATACGACAGACAATGTTACTTATACTGCCAATTTGAACGAAAATACAGCTCGCATTATACGCCAAATAGTTGATGCAGTTGTTTTTGACTCATTGGCTAAGTGGCAAAAACATGTGTCGGTTGTAGATGCTATAGAAGAAGTAAGGGAAGAAAATTGGTCTTGCCGATTGTATCCCAATCCTGCCGACAACTTGCTTTTTGTAGATATAGATCAACCTGCTGTGGATGTACAATGTCCGAGGGTGAATATTGTGGATGTACAAGGTCGCATCTGTCAAACTGTTTCTTTACAAGCGGGACACAATAGCATTGACATTTCCTCATTGGCGAAGGGAATGTATTTTATACAACTGCCACAAAAAGTGTTGCGTTTTGTAAAATAATGTCAGCACGGAAGGTTAGTTGGTCAACAAGATAGTTGAAGTATAAAAATATTCGCTTTTCAGGCGAATATTTTTTTTATTGAATTAGCAATCAATGCTTATTGCGATAAAAATAGGATAGAAAACAGATCGGTGAAAATATTTTTTCCCTTTTATTAAAAAAAAATATATGAGATATATTCAGTGTTATGAATTAAATTAGTATCTTTGCAAGTTATTAGCATTTGAAAATGAAATATAGCAAAATAGACAATCAATTGTTCAAAGACAATCGTCAGCGATTGGCGGCAAATATGGAACCGCAGTCGGTGGCAATATTGTTTTCCAACGATGTCATGCCACGAGGAGGCGACCAAAATTATGCCTTTCACCAACATGCAGACTTGTTTTATCTGTCAGGAATAGACCAAGCCGATACGATTTTGGCACTTTGTCCACAGCACGAAAATCCTGCTTTGCGGGAAGTATTGTTTATTACAGAAAATAATGAACATAGCAAAATATGGACAGGCAACAAATATAGCAAAGAAGAAGCTCGGGAAATTTCCGGTATAAGCACTGTCTATTGGTGTAGTGAGGCGGAAAAAATACTACGGGAATTGATATTATCAAGCAAAACTATCTATTTTGATTTGCCGGAAAACAAGGCTTATGTGTCACAAGTTACTACCAATAACGAACGACAAGCGACCTATTATAGAAATTTATATCCTTTGCATAACTTTGCCCGCTTGGCACCGATAATGGAGCAGTTGCGAGTGCAAAAATCTTCCATAGAATTGCAATTGTTGCAGCAGGCTTGCAAAATTACCGGAGACACTTTCAAAGACTTGCTGACACAAGTGCATGCCGGCATGGGAGAATATGAAATAGAAGGGCGTATTACGAATGGTTTTCTCTCTCGTAGAGCTACTTGTCATAGTTTTCATCCGATAGTGGCATCGGGGAAAAATGCCTGCATATTGCATTATGAAGACAATCATGATATTTGTCAAGACGGCGATTTGTTGTTGTTGGATATGGGAGCGGAATATGCCCATTATGCAGGCGATTTAAGTCGTACTATTCCTATCAATGGCAAATTTTCCCCACGACAAAAACAAATTTACGAGGCTTGCTTGGAAGTGTTCAACTATGCTAAAACACTCTATGTGCCGGGCATGAGTATCAACAAAATACATCGTCTAACATTGCAAAAAATGCAGGAACAATTGTTGAAGATTGGCTTAATCAAACAACAAGAGATTGAGCAAGAAGTAGTTAAATATGATTCGGTGAGGAAATATTTTATGCACGGAACTGCACATTTTGTCGGTTTGGATGTGCACGATGTGGGCGGAAAAGATACCGTGTTGGATTACGGCATGGTATTGAGTTGTGAGCCGGGTATCTATGTGGCGGAAGAGGGGATAGGCATTCGCATTGAAACCATGATGCAAGTAAACGACCATCCTATAGATATGATGGCTGATGTTCCGTCAACAGTCCAAGAAATTGAGTCAATTATGCAAAAATAAACTATATGAAGCTAAAAGAAATAATTCTAACCTATGTAAAAGGTATCTGTATGGGTGCTGCAGACGTGGTGCCGGGAGTTTCCGGTGGCACCATCGCCTTTATAACCGGTATTTATGAACGTTTTGTATTGGCCATTAAGAGTGTCAATTTTGCTAATATGAAATTGTTTTTTACCGGCAAATGGAAATTGTTTTGGAAAAATATTGACGGCACTTTTTTGTTGTGTTTGTTTTTGGGTATCGGTACCAGCTTTTTGTTGTTGGCACGTTTGATAACCTATTGGATGAGCAACTATCCTGTATTGGTGTGGGCATTTTTCTTCGGATTGATATTGGCGTCAACGGTATTTGTAAGTAAATCAGTACAATGGGATTGGAAAACTATATTGGCATTTATCATATTTGCAGTATTGGCTTTTTTTATTGCTTCACCGCAATTGGCACCTTTGAGTCAAAGTAATGCCTTGTGGTACATATTTATATGTGGTGCCATTGCCATCTGTGCGATGATATTGCCAGGCATATCCGGCAGTTTTATTCTCGTTTTGTTAGGTGAATATTTCTATATGATGACAGTATTGTCGGAATTGCAGATAACGGTTTTGTTGATATTTCTCTGCGGTGCCGTTCTCGGTTTGGTAACATTCGCTAATGTGATAGCATGGTTGTTTAAACATTTTAAAATGCTCACATTGGCCTCGTTGACGGGATTTATGTTCGGTTCTATGAACAAAATTTGGCCGTGGAAAGTTACCTTGGAAACCTATATCAACAATCACGGGCAGGAATTGCCATTGCGACAGAAAAATATATTACCGCAACAATTTGACAGTCAGTTTTTTATTGCAATAGCTTTGATAGTGGTCGGTTTTTTGCTGATATTTGTTATTGAAAAATTGGCTGCAAGATTGCATCAGCAGGACGCACAAAAAACAACAGAGGCATAGATGAAAATATTCGGTTTGGTCGGACATCCTTTGGAACATTCTTTTTCTCCTCGGTATTTTACAGAAAAAATACGGATGGAGAAAGTTGATGCATGTTTTCAATTGTTTGACATAGACCATGTAGAAGAAATAAGCCGGTTGATTGAAAATGAGGATATGTGCGGTTTTACCGTTACTTTGCCATACAAACAAACTATCATACCTTTGTTGGATGCTTTGGATGAAACCGCCGAGACTATTGGAGCTGTAAACGTGGTGAAAATAGATAGAAGCAATGCTGTCAGAACGATAGGTTATAATACGGATTGTATAGGGTTTGAACAATCTATTCAGAAATACATACAACTTTATGGCAAAAAAGCCTTGTTGCTGGGTAACGGAGGTGCCGCACAAGCGGTGAAATATATCTTCAATAAACATCAAGTAACCTATCGGATAGTGACTAGAAATACTGTTTTAACCGCCAAAGATGTGGAAGCGGCAGACATAATTGTGAATGCAACGCCATTGGGAATGTTTCCTCATGTAGATACTTGTCCTGCAATAGAGGAGCAGTGGTTCAACAAGCATCACTTGTTGTTTGATTTGGTATATAATCCGCAGCAGACGCTTTTTTTGAAAAAAGGACAACAAAAAGGTGCAAAAATAGTGAATGGATATGAAATGTTGTGCTTGCAGGCAGATGCTGCATGGAAGATTTGGAATGAATAAATTTTATGTAAATGTTAGAAAATAAGAATCTTACAAATTTAAACGAATACGGGGAATTTGGTTTGATAGACTTGCTGACCAAGGATATCAAATTGAAAAACAAGAGTAGTGTTTTTGGTGTCGGAGACGATGCCGCCATTATTGACAGCGGCGATAGACTGCAAGTGGTTTCCACCGATTTGCTGGTGGAAGGCATTCATTTTGACATACACTATACGCCGTTGAGACATTTGGGTTATAAGGCAATAGCCGTCAATTTATCGGATATTGCCGCCATGAATGCCCGTCCCGAACAGGTGTTGGTCAGCATTGCTATTTCCTCCCGCTATACAGTGGAGGCCATACAAGAATTGTATGCAGGCATGAAACTCTGCTGTGAACGCTATGGCGTGGATTTGGTCGGTGGCGACACCACCTCCAGCGTCAGCGGCATGTTTATCTCTGTAACTGTTTTGGGCTATGCCAAAAAAGAACAACTCGTCAAACGCAGTACGGCAGGATTGAAAGATTTGATATGCGTAAGCGGGGATTTAGGCGGTGCCTATATGGGTTTGCTATTATTAGAAAGAGAAAAAGAAGTTTTCTTAAAAGACCCGAGCAATCAGCCGGAATTGGAAGGAAAAGATTATATCTTAGAGCGTCAATTGAAACCTGAACCCCGTTTGGATGTAATAGATGTGCTTGAAAAACAAAAAGTTGTGCCGACTTCCATGATAGACATTTCCGACGGGTTGGCATCGGAGGTGTTGCATCTTTGCAAAGATTCTCACAAAGGTTGTCGCTTGTATGAAGAAAAAATTCCTATTGACACACAGACCTATGATATGGCAATAGAATTTGCCATCACTCCGTCTGTGGCGGCACTAAATGGCGGAGAAGATTATGAATTGCTATTCACCGTTGCACAAGCCGATTATGACAAAATAAAAGATTGCATGGAATTTTCCATCATAGGCTATACAACCGACGAAAGTGAAGGTTGTTCGCTGATAACAAAGGACGACAAACTTATTGAATTGAAGGCACAAGGTTGGAATGCATTTACAAAGGAGAACAGATAGATGAAAGCAAAATTTTTATTGTGGATACTATTGGCAACCCTATGCTTCACTTCGTGCCGTCCTCGCCATCCCTTTAGCGACATTCCTACATTGCAGTTTGTCAGTTTGGAAAGAATAGACAATGGCACCGCTTCGGACAACGAAGCCTTGTTAACGGTTTATTTTACAGACGGAGACGGCAATATCGGCTTAAATGCTTCTGACAACCAACCTCCCTTTGACACCGCTTCGGAGTTTTACTACAACTTTTTTATCACTTATTATGAATTGCAAAATGGTGTTTGGGTGTCGCCGGAGAATTTGAAAGATCAGTTCAATATCCGTTTGCCGCGTTTTCTTTCATCCGACATTGAAGAGCCTATTGATGGCAATATTGAATCTATTATCAATATCAATAATCCTTATTCCTCTTTCGACACCATTCGCTTTGAATGTTATTTGGTGGATAGAGATTTAAACAAAAGCAATATCATCTATACCGATACTTTGGTGGTGAATAAATAAGAAAGAGATGCTTTCTTTGCTGATTTTCAAAAAAGAGTTTTTCTTTTCATAAGTTGGTATTTTTTTATTATTAATGTAATTTTTTTGTAACAAAGCACAGCTATTTTCGTACAAATAACCGGTTGAAAAATGTGTATAAAAAATGCGTATTGAGAAGCTAAAAATCGTATTTTTTTTATACCTTTGCAAGTTTGAATAAAAAAAGATGAAAATAGTATTATTTGACAATCAACATCGTAGCGACCTGTTACCCTTGACCTTCACACGACCGCAAGCGGACATTCGTGTGGGTATTATGACTATCAGGGAAAAGTGGGAGAAACGTTTGCATGCCGTCACTTCCACCTATACACAAAACTATCTGTCTGCCAAATTTCCTATGGAAGTCGGCAGTGATTATTTGTTTATCAATGCATCTATTTGTCCGACTGACGATTTGGTGGAGAAAATACTGCAATTGCAGATGGGGCAGTCATTGGTGAAAGAAGAGGAAAAAATTGCCCATCGTTTGCCGTCCTTGCCTTCATTTTTGGACGAATATGAAGGAGAAAAAGTGAATTATCAAGGGGAATATACCGCCATATATCATTTATGGGATATCTTCACTTGCAATGAATCGGAATTGCGAGTAGATTTTGATATCCTCACCAAAGGTCGTATTAGTCAGCCATTGAGTGACAGCAATCGTGTTTTTTGTCCAGAGAACGTGTTTGTGGAAGAAGGTGCAGTGATAGAATGTGCGGTGATAAATGCCAAGGATGCCAAAGTTTATATTGGCAAGGATGCCGAAGTGATGGAAAACAGTGTCATTCGGGGAAGTGTAGCCTTGTTGGAGCATGCTCAAATAAAAGTGGGTGCCAAAATTTATGGTGCCACCACCATCGGTCCCTATTCCAAAGTGGGTGGAGAGTTGAGCAATGTGGTGATATTCGGCTATAGCAACAAAGCCCACGACGGTTTTATGGGCAATTCGGTATTGGGAGAGTGGTGCAATATCGGTGCCGATACCAATACTTCCAATTTAAAAAACAACTACGAAGTGGTAAAATTGTGGAATTATACTTCACAAACATTTTTACGGACAGGCTTGCAATTTTGCGGTTTGATTATGGGAGACCACTCCAAATGTGGTATCAATGTAATGTTCAACACCGGCACCGTGGTAGGCGTATCGGCCAATATCTTCGGTTCCGGCTATCAACCCAACTTTTTTCCGTCCTTTCATTGGGGAGGGGGCAATGTTCCCGTTTCGGACTATAAGTTGGATGTGGCAAAAAAAGTAGCTGACAGAGTATTTAAGCGTAGAAACAAAGTCTTCGACGAAGTGGAAAGTCAGATTTTGGATTCGGTATATCAATTGACAGAAGAATATAGAAGAAATTACTAATTAAGAAAAAATAAAGAAGAAATATATGCCAGGTAAAATCAAATTTTTTGATGATTTAGAAATATTGAAAGATGTATTAGAGGGCGAAACAGGCATTGTTCCCATGCTCACCGAACAGGAATCCAAACAGTTGATGGACATAGATTTGCCGTCAACCATGCCGGTGTTAGCATTACGCAATACGGTTTTGTTTCCGGGTATTGTCATGCCTATTACAGTCGGTAGAACCAAATCGTTGAATTTAGTGGAAGAGGCTTTTAGCAACAAAGCTTGTATTGCAGCCGTTGCACAAAGAGATCCTTCTGTGGACGACCCTTCAGAAGACGATTTGTACAAAGTGGGTGTAGTGGCAAAAATATTGCAAGTGTTTGAAAGTCCTAATTGCCCGAAAACTATTATTATTCAAGGTATCAAACCGCTTTCTTTGGTAAGACTGATACCCAATCAAAAATATCTTTTGGGCGAAATAGCCGAATATCCTACCAATGATTTTGATAGAAATATTCTTGAAAAACAAGAATTTAATGCGACTATCGCTTCCTTGGTGGATACGATGACTTCATTTATGAACTATTCTAAAGGAACTGTTCAAGAAGATGCCTTTAGAACATTTAAAAAATTGAACAACAGAGTTTTCATGATTTATTTTGTTGCCGCAACCCTATCTTTGGAGATGGAGAAAAAACAACAAATTTTGGAAATTCAAGATATTGAAGAGCGAGCCATTGCAGTTATCAAAGAATTGTCACAAGCATTGCAAATTACGCAATTAAAGTCACAAATTCAAAAGAAAACCAAAATGCAGCTTGATAAGCAGCAGAGAGAATATTTCTTGAATCAACAATTGAAGACCATTCAAGATGAATTGGGAGACAATGGCGTTGACAGTGCTGTGTCAGAACTGCAGGAAAAAGCCAAAAACAAACGTTGGGACGAAATTACACAACAGCAATTTGAACGAGAATTGAAGAAGTTGCAGAGAATGAATCCTATGTCTTCGGATTTTACCATACAACTCAATTATTTAGAGTTGCTGGTAAGTTTGCCATGGGGAGAATATACTGCCGATAACCTTGATTTGGAAGCGGTAAAGAAAATATTAAACGAAGACCACTTCGGACTCGAAAAAGTGAAAGAGCGAATTTTGGAATATCTGGCAGTCTTGCAGTTGAAAGGAGATATGAAGTCGCCCATATTGTGTTTTGTCGGTCCTCCGGGAGTCGGAAAGACTTCTTTGGGCAAGTCGGTGGCTCGTGCAATGAATAGAAAATATATTCGTATGTCCTTGGGAGGCGTACGTGATGAATCGGAAATTCGCGGTCATAGAAAAACCTACATAGGTGCTATGCCGGGACGAATTATTGAAAGTATTAGAAAAGCAGGTTCCTCCAATCCTGTATTTGTTTTGGATGAAATAGACAAGTTGTCGGGAATGAATATCCAAGGCGATCCTTCTGCAGCCATGCTCGAAGTGCTCGACCCTGAACAAAATACCACCTTCTATGACAATTATTTGGAAACGAATTATGATTTGTCAAAAGTATTGTTTATTGCCACTGCCAACACTTTGAGTACGGTGCATCCGGCATTGATAGATCGTATGGAGATAATCGAGTTGAGCAGTTATCTGATAGAAGAAAAAGTCAATATTGCCAAACAACATTTGATTCCGAAGCAAATTAAAGAACATGGTTTGAAAGCCAAAGATATTTCTTTTTCCACCAAGGTGATAGAAACCATCATTGACGACTATACCCGAGAAGCAGGTGTGAGAGTTTTGGAGAAACAAATAGCCAAGGTAATTCGCCATCGTGCTTGTCAAATGGTTAAGCAAGAACCTTTTAGCAAAGCCATCAAAAAAGAAGACTTGCCGGAGATATTAGGTGTGCCTATGTTTAAACGTGAGGAAGATTTTAAATTGGATGTGATAGGTGTTGCCAAAGGTTTGGCATGGACATCGGTAGGCGGGGAAGTGTTGTTTGTAGAAACTGCCGTATCGGAAGGAAAAGGAAATCTGGTGCTTACCGGCAATTTAGGAGATGTGATGAAAGAGTCGGCAACCATTGCCTACGAATATGTGAAAATTCATGCCAAAGAATTTAATATCAATATGGAAGAATTGATGAAAAAAGATGTCTATATCCATGTGCCCGAAGGTGCCACTCCAAAAGACGGTCCGTCGGCAGGTATTACCATACTGACGGCTTTGTTGTCAACATTTACCAACACTCCTATACGTTCTAATTTGGCTATGACAGGTGAAATTACCTTGAGAGGTAAATTGACACCGATAGGAGGTGTAAAAGAGAAAATCTTAGCCGCCAAACGTGCCAATATCACTACTTTGGTATTGCCGGCAGCCAATCAAAAAGATGTGGAAGATGTAGAAGAAGAATATATTCAAGGTCTTGAATTCCACTATTTTGACAATATGACAGATGCTTTGAAATTTAATCTTTCAAAATAATAGATGATGAAAGGAAAATTGTATTGTTTGTTGGCATTGTTGTTGGTGAATGTTACGGCATTTGCACAAAGCAGTTTATATGTGGTTTCGTTTACCGATAAACCTAATTATCATGCTGAAAATCCAATAGATTTTTTGTCACAGAGAACCATGGAGAAAAAAAATCGCTTGCAAATTGCTGTCGGTTACGAAGATGCTCCTGTCTATGCCATGTACATCGATTCCGTATTGACGGAACCGATAACCTATAAAACGCATTCCAAATGGTTCAACTATGTGGTGGTGAGCATGGAAGACACTATAGCACAAACTATCAGCCGTTGGTCGTTTGTGAGAGATGTTTGCTTGTTGCGGGATTATGATATGTCGTCCGTGTTGACAGAAGATGATACCGTGCCCGATGTTCCCACCTTGATGGTTCCAGATCATTACGAATATCCGACATTAACTTTGGATACTTTGTCGTATGGCAGTTTTTATCGGCAGATAGGCATTCACCAAGGGCAATATATGCACCAAGAAAATTACAGAGGACAAAATATGTTGATAGCTATTTTAGATGGTGGCTATGAACATTTGGATACAATGGCATTTTGGCAGTCATGGCGAGACAATCAATGTGTTTTTACGCGAAATTTAACCGATGAACCCAATCTGTACAGTGGCACATCGCATGGCACTACGGTTTTGTCCATTATGGCAAGCAACGATATGTATCAGTGTATAGGAACGGCTCCTGAAGCCGATTATGCTATTATAAAAACAGAAGTATGTGATTATGAAGAATATATAGAAGAATTTTTCTTGGTAAGAGGTTTGGAAATAGCAGACAGTATGGGTGCGGATGTGGTGAATATATCTTTGGGATATACCGAATTTGATACAGAAGCCGATAATCACGATACCGCATATTTGGATGGTTTGCATTATGTGTCATCGGTGGCAGTTTCCAAAGCCACTCGCAAAGGCAGCATAGTTTGTGTGGCAGCCGGCAATTCAGGTGACAATGATTGGCATTATATCGGTTCTCCGTGCGATGGACGCGATGGTATCACTGTGGCAGCAGTCGATTCAGCAGGTAATGTAGCAGATTTTAGTTCTCGCGGCGGTTTGCAAAGTGCAGGAGATAAACCCAATGTGGCAGCTATCGGCTATCATACCTATTATTATGGTTCCAACGATAGTATTGTGCAAGGCAACGGCACTTCCTTGGCAACGCCAATTATCACCGGTCTGACCACGTGTTTGTGGCAGGCATATCCGGAAAAAACACCTTTGCAAATACGACAAGCCATTATGATGAGTTGTTCCAACTATCCATATTACGATTCTTTGTCAGGATATGGCATTCCGGACTTCTGGAAAGCATTTAGTATTTTGAAAGTAAATGATTTGTCCTGTCAGAATGTTGAAAATATAGGTTTACATGTTTATCCGAATCCTTGTCAAGACCAATTGACGATTGAAACGCAAGAAGATGTGAGTATGTCATTATGTGATATCAGCGGAAAGTTGCATTTGCAAAAGTTCTTGAAACAAGGTGTTAATTCTGTCTATATCAAAGACTTGCCAAAAGGAGAGTATATCATACAATTCAATAGTCAAAAAGGTATAGTTTTCAACAAAATGTTAAAAAACTAACTGAAAAATGGCACAAAAAGAAGAGGATGCGATTATATTAAAAGGAATTAAAGTCAACAATTTGCAAAATGTTGACGTAGTCATTCCTAAAAATCAGTTGGTAGTGGTTACCGGTTTGTCGGGAAGCGGCAAATCCTCTTTGGTGTTTGATACTTTGTATGCCGAAGGGCAGCGGCGTTATGTAGAGAGTTTGAATGCCTATGCCCGCCAATTTTTGGGAAAAATCAACAAACCGGCTGTAGATGAAGTAATAGGCATTCCACCTGCCATTGCAGTTGGTCAAAGGTCATTGTCGCGAAATCCTTATTCTACAGTCGGCACCATGACCGAGATATATGAGTATATTAAATTATTGTATGCTCGCTTGGGAAAAACTTATTCCCATATCAGCGGAAAATTGGTAAAAAGAGACAGCGTCACAGATGTTTGCACATTTATTTTCGGCTTGGATCAGTCAAAAAAAATAATGATTTTGGCTCCGATAGTTTATGAGAAAAAAAATCTCAAAAAAGTATTGGAAATATTGCTCAATCAAGGTTTTAGCAGATTGTGTGTGAACGATGAAATTTTGCAAATTACCGATGCCTTGCAGATGTCTTTCAAAGAAAAAGACAAATTGTATTTGTTGGTAGATCGCTGTACATTGGAAGATAGTGCTGAAAATCATTCAAGAATTGCCGATTCGGTAGAAACGGCTTATTTTCATGGAGACGGCAAATGTCAAGTTAGAATTTATGACAAAGATAATAATGTAAGTATCAGCAATTTTTCCAATAAATTTGAAGAAGATGGCATTGTTTTTCGCAAACCCAATGTGAATATGTTTGCCTTTTCCAATTCCTACGGGGCTTGCCCGACATGTAAGGGTATTGGTGAAATACAGGGTATCAACCCCGATTTGGTTATCCCCGACAAACGTCTCTCCGTATATGAAGGTGCTGTTGTCTGTTGGCATGGCGACAAAATGAGTGAATATCAAAAATTGTTGATAAAAACAGCAAAATATTTTGATTTCAACATACATACACCTATCAATCAATTGACAGAAAAACAATATCACGATTTGTGGTATGGAAATGAATATTTTCCGGGTGTAGTCGGCTTTTTTGATTTCATAGAAAAAAATGCTTACAAAATTCAATATCGGGTGATGCTGTCACGATATAGAGGCAAGACAACTTGTCCTGACTGCAATGGCTTTCGATTGGCGAAAGATGCTTTTTATGTAAAAGTGGCTGACAAAACTATTGCAGATATTGTCTCTATGCCTTTGGATGAGTTGTTGGATTTTTTCACCCATTTAAAATTCTCTTCCAGAGCAGAAAAAAAAGTGGCAGATTTTCTATTAAATGAAATATGCATAAGAATTTCTTTCCTTTGTGATTTAGGGCTATCTTATTTAACTTTGAATCGATTGTCATCCACTTTGTCGGGTGGTGAAAGTCAGCGAGTTTGTTTGGCAACATCTTTGGGAAGCAATTTGGTGGGTTCTTTATATATTTTAGATGAGCCGAGTATCGGTTTGCATAGTGTGGATACGGAGTGCTTGATAAGATTGTTGAAACGATTGCGTGACATTGGCAATACTGTAGTGGTGGTGGAACATGATGAAGAGATTATCCGTTCTGCCGATTATGTGATAGATGTTGGTCCATTGTCCGGTAGAAATGGCGGAAAAATTGTCTATCAAGGAAAATATGACAAATTTCTACGTTCAAAAGAAAGCATTACTTCGCAATATTTAACCCATCAATTGACTATTCCGGTGCCGTTACAGCGGAAAGCATGGAAGCGTAAGATAAGTGTTAATGGTGCATGTATCAACAATTTAAAGAATGTAAATGTTGATATTCCATTGGGAGTGATAGCCGTTGTTACAGGGGTATCCGGTAGCGGAAAATCGTCTTTGGTGAAAGGTGTTCTTTATCCCAACTTGCAACGCGAGATAGAAAATCGGCAGATAAATGTCTCCTCTTCGCAAAAAGTGAAGTTAGTGTCAGGAGATATTTCCTCTTTGAAAGGGGTGGAATTGGTTGACCAAAATCCGATTGGCAGATCGTCACGTTCCAATCCTTTGAGCTATATTGGTGTATTTGAGTTAGTTCGGCAGTTGTTTGCCGAACAGCCATTGTCAAAGGCAAGAGGCTACAAGGCAGGATTTTTCTCTTTCAATGTTCAGGGTGGTCGTTGTGAAGCCTGCCAAGGGGAAGGATTGATGAAAATAAAAATGCAGTTCATGGCAGATGTGGAAATTTGTTGTGAAGAATGCCGTGGCACAGGCTACAAAGACGAAACTTTGGAGGTGACTGTAAACGGGAAAAATATTTACGACATTTTACAGATGACCGTAGATGAGTCAATTGCATTTTTTGAAGGATTGCCGACATCAAAATTGGTAGAAAATATTATTGACGGATTGAAACTGATGCAGCAAGTCGGTTTGGGATATATTCAATTAGGACAATCCGGCACATCCTTGTCGGGTGGAGAGGCACAAAGAATCAAATTGGCATATTATTTGAGAAAGTCAGACGGAAATGACCATACTTTGTTTATTTTTGATGAGCCGACAACAGGTTTGCATTTTCACGATATTGAAAAATTGTACAAAACATTTCGTCTTTTAGTCAATCACGGGCACAGTGTGTTGATTATAGAACACAATATGGAAATTATAAAATGTGCTGACTGGGTGATAGATATGGGAGAAGGTGGTGGAAAACATGGCGGCGAAATTGTTTTTGCCGGCACTCCGGAAGACTTGGTAAAATGCAAAAAATCGCAAACCGCCAAATATTTGAAAGAAAAACTCTCATAGAGAGATGTCGTCAAAAAAAGCGTCAACGAAATGTTGCAATTGTCTTCAATGTGAATTTTTGGGAAAATATGCTGGGATATTAAAATATTTTTTACTACTTTTGCATTTCATTAATTAAAAATATAAAACAATATGACAAGAGAAGAAATTGTAAAAATTGTAAATGGTTTTCTAGTTGATGAATTTGAAATAGAAGAAAACTTGTTGAAAGAAAATGCCAATTTCCTAAAAGATTTAGGAATAGATAGTTTGGATATTGTAGATATTGTTGTTGCAGTGGAGAAGAACTTCGGTTTTAAAATGAAAACAGAAGAAGTGAAGACCATCAAAACTTTAGCCGATTTCTACGATTACATTTTGAAAAAAGTTAACGAATAATTTGTTCCGCAATGCCAAAAGTACAAGATTGGGAAGGTACTACTGGTGGCGGAGAATTCGGACAGAAAGTATTATTCCGTTTTTTGTCAAGGGTAAATGTCGTTTACATCTATCCCATATTATATATTGTCATTCCGTTCTATATGCTCTTTCGTAGAAAGGAGTATCATTCCATTTATTATTATTTTCACAATATTTTAAAAAAGTCCCGCTTTCAATCATGGCGATTGTCATTCCGCAATTTTCTCAATTTCGGAGAAGTGGTGGTTGACAAATTTGCTATTTTGGCGGGAAATACTTCCCAATTTGAAGTGGAAACTATTGGAAAAGAATATTTTGACAATTTATTGGATGAACCCAAAGGTATTATAGTAGTGGGGGCACATATCGGCAATTTTGAATATATAGCTCATTGCTTTTCTACGGATAAAAAGAAAATTAATACCGTGTTGTTTGATGGAGAAACGGTTGAATATGCAAAAAACAGAGATAATTATTTCACCCAGCACAATATAAATCTTGTTCAGGTAAAACAAAACGACATGTCGCATGTGTTTGCCATTACCCATGCTTTGGAAAATAATGAAATAGTATGTGTGGCATGTGACAGAATGAATGGCAGCAGCAAACATTTTACCGAGCAATTTTTAGGAAGGGAGATAGCGATTCCTGTAGGTTTTTTCAAAATGGCACAAATGTTAGAAACGGAGATTGTCGCCATGTTTGTGATGAAAGCCAGCAAGAAAAAATATCGTACTTATATTTTCCCTTTGGCTGTCAATGAACAATTAAATGCCGGTCAAATAGCTAAAAATTATGTTAATAGAATGGAAGAAATGGTCACTAAGTATCCTACGCAGTGGTTTAATTTCTTTCCTTATTGGAATTAAATAGTTATGATAGATTTAAAAAGTCCGCAAAAAGAAATGTATGCCGAAGATCGTTTGACGGCTTTGCAAGCACAACGTTTGGCACAAGAAATCGCATTCGGTCCCATCGTTTTTCAAGTTTCCCGTTTGATGGTCAAATGGAATATATTTCAATTATTAGGTGATAGTCATAATGGCTTGACAATGGAAGACATAGAACAAAAAACACATATTTCACACTATGGTGTGCAAGTGTTGTTGGAGTCGTCTTTGACGATTGGCACCATTTTGCTCAAAGAAGGTCGTTTTTATTTGGCAAAAGCGGGGTGGTTTTTGCTAAATGACAAAATGGCAAGGGTGAACATGGATTTCAATCACGATGTTAACTATTTGGGAATGTTCAATTTGGAGGAAGCTATCTTGAACGGAAAACCGGAAGGACTGAAAGTGTTTGGGGATTGGCCAACTATTTATCAAGGTTTGTCACAATTGCCCTCACAGGTGCAAAAATCTTGGTTTGGTTTCGATCATTTCTATTCCGACAATTCCTTTGAACAGGCTTTGCAGATAGTTTTTGCATACCATCCGAAAACCTTGTTGGATGTGGGTGGAAACACCGGCAAATGGGCTTTGCAATGTGTGGCACACGATGACAATGTCAAGGTGTCGATTTTTGATTTGCCGCAGCAATTGGAGATGATGCGTCAGCAGATAAAAGGACAAAAGGGTGCCGACAGAATTTTCAGTTGTCCCGGCAATGTCTTGGATAAGCAAACGCAGTTTCCGACAGGTTTTGATATCATTTGGATGAGCCAATTTTTAGATTGTTTCTCAGAGGAGGAAGTGGTGAGTATTTTGCAACGAGCTGCCGCTGCAATGAGTAGCGATGCCCATTTGTGCATTATGGAGACATTTTGGGATAGACAAAAATTTGAAACAGCATCTTATTGTTTGGCACAGACAAGTCTTTATTTTACCGCTTTAGCCAATGGCAATAGCAAAATGTACTATTCCGCCGATATGCAACGTTGTGTAGAACAAGCCGGATTGCAAGTGGAGCACATACATGACGGATTGGGATTAGGACATAGTATCATGGTTTGTGTTAAAAAAATAAAGGATTGAAAGTTTAAGCTGGAATTAAAAAAATGGGGGAAAAAATATTACAAGCAGAGAAAGATATTCATGTTCGTTTTAGCGAAGTAGATGCCATGGGGGTGGTTTGGCATGGTTCGTATCTATTGTATTTAGAAGATGCCAGAGAAGCATTCGGCAGACAATATCAGTTGGAATATCTAACTATGTATCAACACGATCATGTAGCCCCCATAGTGGATTTAAAACTGCAATATCGTTCTGCTTTGCATTATCAGGACCAAGCAAAAATAGTTATCACTTATCAAGATTCAGATGCTGCCAAATTGATATTTGACTATAAAATTTATAATCTCACCACCCGGCAATTGGCAGTGATAGCCCATACAGAACAAGTTTTTGTCGGTACAAACGGAGAATTGCAAATTACTTGGCCGGCATTTATGATAGAGTGGAAAAAAAATCACGGTTTGTTATGATAGCCATAGGAAGCAACATTATCACACCATTAGGAGACAATTTGACGACGAATATTCAGCAAATGCTGTCAGACTGTTCTTCTGTTAAAATCTATGACAATAAGTGGAATTTGCCTCCGTTTGCTGCGTCTATGTTTCCGGAAAATTATATTGAAGACTTGTTTGCTTCTTATGCGGATAGCGCTTCATATACCCAATTTGAACAATTAGCAGTTCTTTCTGTCGCCAAAGCCATAGAGGAAAGTAAAATCCCGATTGACAGCCGGCAAGTGGTTTTTGTTGTTTCCACCACCAAAGGAAATGTGCATTTATTGGAAAACAATCCACAGAGTGAAGACCTTTACTTATGGCGTTCTGCTGAGAAAATTGCCCGATTTTTCGGCAATACCAATCCGTTGATGGTAGTTTCCAATGCGTGTATATCGGGTTTGGCGGCACAAGTATATGCTCATCGTTTGTTGCAACAAGGTAAGTATAAATACGTAGTTGTGGTAGGCGTGGATATATTGTCAAAATTTATTGTGTCGGGCTTTCAATCGCTGAAAGCCATATCGAATGATTTTTGCCAACCTTTTGACAAAGACAGAAAAGGTCTTAATTTGGGAGAAGCTGCCGCTACCGTAGTTTATACGTTAGAAGCCGAACATGGAATTTTCAACTATTGCAGCGGTGCCATTGTCAACGATGCCAACCATATTTCCGCTCCTTCCAGAACGGCAGAAGGATTGTACAAGGCTGTAAAAAAAATGAATATGTCGGTTGCTCCTCAAGAACTCGGATTTATCAATGCTCATGGCACTGCTACGCTCTACAACGATATGATGGAGTCGTATTGTATTGACAGATTGCAGATGAATGCCGTGCCCACCAATAGTTTTAAGGGATATATAGGTCATACTTTGGGGGCGGCAGGATTGGTGGAGACTTTGTTGTCGGTGCAATCGTTGAAAGAAGGAAGGGTAGTGGCAACCAAAGGTTTTAAGCAGCAAGGCGAAGAAAAAATTATCAATATTGTTCATAATCATTTGTCAACCGACAAAAAATATTTTCTTAAACTGATATCCGGTTTTGGCGGAACCAATGCTGCCGGTTTGTTTTCCATTCCATAAACAATTTTTCGTTTAGATTCACTTACAGATAAGTATGCATAAAAAAATGTAGCCAAATAGTAAAAAAAATCATTTTTTTTTGCTACTTTTGCCATTTTGTTTTTAGAACTAAATCGGGAGTTTGTAAGGTGAAAATATCTTCGTATTCAAAAATCGGCAGTCGGCAGGTGACGTTGAATCATCAATGTATTGCTGTGCCGCAAACATCCAATTCTTGGTATGTAGATATTTATCATGCTTTGCAAATCGACTATCCGAAATTCTTTAAAATGGATACGCTGTCCAAAATGGGTTTTTTGATGGCTGAAATGGTCTTCCCGTCTGTTTTTTCCGATAGGGAATCCGTCAAAGACCAAGTGGCCATTGTTTGTTGCAATAGCCAGGCTTCGTTGGAGACAGACAGAAAATATTGGCAAACAGTTGCCACAAACGATGCATTTCCGAGTCCATCCTTGTTTGTATATACCTTGCCTAATTTAGTGGCAGGAGAAATTGCAATCAGAAACCATGTCTTAAGTGAAACATCGTTCTTTGTTGAAAAACAATTCGATGCAGACTGTTTGCTAAGTATAGCGGAAATGTCGTTTCAAGATAGGCAGATAAAATATGTTTTCCTATCTTGGTATGACGCATCGCAAGCCGTATCTTATATGATAGAAAATAGTGAAGAAGATAATAGACAATTGATAATTAAACAAATGCAAGAAATATGGATGAATTGATATTAGAGTTGAAAAAAGAGATTATTTCCGCATTGAATCTGGAAGGTATGCAACCGGAAGATATTGATGAAAATGCTCCTTTGTTTCAAGGAGGTTTGGATTTGGATTCAATTGATGCCTTGGAAATTATTGTCTTGTTAGACAAACATTATGGCATTAAATTGAACGATCCTCGTCAATCGAAAGAAATATTCACATCAGTGGCAAGTATTGCCGACTATGTAAGCAAACACAGAACAAAATAAGAAAATTATGTCGAATATAGTATTGTTGTTTTGGGTGTTTGTGCAATCTGTCCTGATAGTGGCGGCACAAACATTTTTGAAAAAGTCAGTTGAATTGTTTGGTGCTTTTTCTTGGACATGGGAATTCTTTAAAACCGCGTTGACGACATGGCAATTCTATGTTTCCGGCTTGTTTGCAGTTTCCAGTGTGGCAGTGTGGATGTATGTGTTGAAACATAACGATTTGGGTCTTGCATATCCTTTAATGTCAATTAGTTATATAGTGGCATTGTTTGCTGCCTGCTTTATTTTAGGCGAAACGGTTCCTATTACACGTTGGATAGGTGTGGTGATAGTGATGATAGGAGTATTTTTTATTTTGAAATAATATGTCGAAATATTTCTTGTTATTAGCCTGCTTTATTGTCCCACTCATAGGTTTTTCGCAGCCGGCAGGCTATCAACCATTATCTCAAAGTGAGCAAAATGTTTATATGCAGTCTATAAAGAAGGCTTCACGAGAACTTACCTCCTTACAAACAGATTTTGTTCAAGAAAAGCAATCGGTTATCTTTTCAGAGATAGTAAAAAGCACGGGCAAAATGTATTATCAGTCGCCTTCTTCATTGAGGTGGGAATACAAAACCCCTTCTCAGATGATATTGGCAGGCAATGCACAAAATATTATTTTGAAAAATGAGCAGGGCAGCACTGTGGCACCAAAAATGGTGAAAGATTTGGTGAAAATGATGCTCAATATGGTCAATGGTCAAAGTCTGGCCGATACGGTGAATTTTAGTGCTAAATATTATCAGGGTACCCATATTTTAGTACAGCTGTCTCCCAAAAGCAAACGTATGAAAGATATGTATAAAAGCGTAGAAGTATATATAGGCAAAAAAGATTTTTTGGCGGAAAAAGTTGTACTTTACGAAGCCAATGGAGATATTACTACCATTAGGTTCTCCAACAAAACGGTGAATTTGGTTTTAAAAAAGGACTTGTTTCAATAGTATCTATTTACCGGCAATTTATGAACGATATTGCAGACAGTCATTTTGTAGAACAAACCATTGCCCAATACCAAATTTGTGCAATAGTGCCGGTGTATAATGCCGGAATACTGGTAAAAAATGTTCTCAACGATTTGTTGCAATATCCGATAGACATTATTGTTGTCAATGATGGTTCTAACGATGGATTAACTTTGCCGATTCTACAATCTTTCGGCGAAAAAATAATTTTGTGTTCATACAACAAAAACATCGGCAAAGGGCATGCCTTGAAAGTCGGCTTCAAAGAGGCTTTGCAACGCCACTATCATTATGCTCTTACCATGGATGCCGACGGGCAGCATAGAGTGGAAGATGTGGAAAAATTTATGCATGAAGTGGTATTGCATCAAAAAGATGCTTTGTTGTTGGGCAGTCGCAGTTTTGATAACGAAAATATGCCTTCTTCCAACAGATTTGCCAACAATTTTTCCAATTTTTGGTACAAGGTGCAAACGGGCAAAAAACTCTCCGATACCCAGACAGGTTTCAGGTTGTATCCTTTGCAAGCATTGTCTAAAATGACAATTTTCACATCCCGTTATGAAACAGAATTGGAAATATTGGTACGATTGACATGGAGAGGTATTGACATAGCCGAAGTGCCTGTCGATGTATATTATCCTCCGAAAGAAGAGCGGGTGTCTTATTTTCGTCCCCAAAAGGATTTTATGCGAATCAGCATATTGAATACTTGTTTTTGCATACTGTCGATAGTCTATGGCTATCCGCGTATGTTGGTGAATAGAATATTGAAAAAATAGTTTGCAGATGAATTACAATAGATTGAAAAATATATTTATTATACTTTGTTTGTTGTCGGCAACCATGCTATCGGCACAAACCGAGGTGATAAAATTGTGGCAAGATGTTGCCGATATGAAAAATCAGCCGACAAAATTGTATGCTTATCCAACGGCAGACAGTATCAATACAGGCGTGTGTATTATAATCTGTCCCGGAGGTAGTTACAGTCATTTAATGGGGATTAAAACAGAAGGCTTTCATGCAGCACAATGGTTGCAATCGAAAGGTATCAATGCTTTTGTTTTGCGATATAGAGTGGGCATGTACGGCTATCATCATCCTGCCATGATTCAAGATATACAAAAAGCCATTGCCTATGTACGAGAGCACGCACAAGCCTATGGCATTGACGCCGACAAAATTGGCGTGATGGGATTTTCTGCCGGCGGGCATTTGGTAACTATGGCAGGTGCTTTTGCCGATAAAAATTATCTCTTGCCATTGGGGGTAAAGACTAAAGTGAGTGTCAGACCCGATTTTGTGGTGCCGGTTTATCCTGTAGTGTCCATGCAAGACAGTTTGGCACACAAACGTTCTCGCAAAAATTTGCTCACCATACACTATACGCCCGACCTGCAGTATCAATTCTCTATGGAATTGCAGATAAAACCTTCCATGCCACCCACTTTTTTGGTGACAGCAAAAGACGATTACAAAGTAAAATATCAAAATAGTGTAGCCTTGGACAAGGCATTGACAGTCCAAGGGGTGCCACATCAATTTCTTTTGTACGAAAAAGGCGGACATGGTTACGGTATGGATGAACGCAAGGCGGAGATTTGCTCTTTGTGGCGGGAAGAACTGCTGCAATGGTTGAAAACTATCGGCATTTTAGCGGGTAAACGCTAATATAGAAAAACAAAATGCCATGCAAAAATTATTTTTTTTGTAAAAAAAATACAAAAATGTGTTTACAATAGAAAAAATAATTGTAAATTTGCCGAAAATTATAACATTTAGCAATAGACACAAAAAATGGTAAAAAACAATTATCTCAACATTAAAAAACGAGACGAGTATCTCGGCTAAGAAAGCCTTTTTTCTTAGAGGAATTGTTTTACCTTTACAGATGTCGTTTTTTCATTGATTAACAAAAATATTCATTAAATAATCATTAAAATATTAATATTATGGAATTACCATTCGCAGAAGCATGGAAGATTAAAATGGTTGAGCCAATCCATAAAAGCACACGTGCAGAACGTGAAAAATGGCTCGCAGAAGCTCACAACAACGTATTTATGTTGAAAGCGGAACAAGTTTACATTGATTGTTTAACCGATTCAGGTACAGGTGCCATGAGCGACCGTCAATGGTCTGCCTTGATGATGGGTGACGAAAGTTATAGCGGTGCTCGTTCATTCTTTGAATTGAAAGATACAATCACTAAAATTACCGGTTTTGAGTATGTAATACCTACACACCAAGGCCGTGCAGCAGAAAATGTTTTGTTTTCTTATTTGGTAAAAGAAGGTATGGTAGTGCCCGGTAATGCTCATTTTGATACTACAAAAGGACATATCGAATTCCGTAAGGCTACCGCTATCGATGTTACCATAGACGAGGCAAAAGACACCCAATTGGAATTGCCTTTCAAAGGAAATGTCAGCCTTGAAAAATTGGAAAAAGTGTTGAAAGAAAACCCGGGAAAAGTTCCTTTTATGGTTTTGACAGTGACCAACAACACCGTTGGCGGACAGCCGGTAAGCATGAAAAATATTCGTGAAACAGCAGAATTGTGCCATAAATATGGTGTTCCTGTCAATATGGATTCGGCTCGTTTTGCAGAAAATGCTTATTTTATCAAAATGCGTGAAGAAGGTTATGCCGACAAAACTATCAAAGAAATTGCCAAGGAAATGTTCTCTTATGTTGACAGTATGACCATGAGTGCCAAGAAAGACGGTCTTGTCAATATGGGTGGTTTTATCGCTACCAACAAACAAGATTGGTACGAAGGTGCAAAAGCATTCTGTATTCCTTTTGAAGGATTTTTGACTTATGGTGGTATGAATGGTCGTGATATGGCTGCTTTGGCTGTCGGTTTGGATGAAAATACCGAATTCGACATGTTGGATACACGTATCAAACAAGTGCAATATCTGGCTAAAAAGTTAGATGAATACGGTATCCCTTATCAACGTCCTGTCGGCGGACATGCTTTGTTTATCGATGCCGACAAAGTGTTGACAAACGTACCTAAAGAAGAGTTCCCTGCACAAACACTTACTTGCGAATTGTATCTTGAAGCAGGTGTGCGTGGTTGTGAAATAGGCTATATTTTGGCAGACAGAGATCCTGTTACACGTCAAAATCGTTTCAACGGTATGGACTTTTTACGTCTTTGCATTTGCAGAAGAGTATATACCAACAACCACATGGACGTGATTGCGGCAGCTTTGAAAAATGTGTACGACCGCAGAGAAAGCATCAAACACGGTGTACGTATCACTTGGGAAGCCGAACTTATGCGTCACTTCACCGTTCAATTGGAAAGATTGTAATTGTAAAATTTTTTTAATTATTATATGTCACCTAAGGGATACTGAAAAGTATCCCTTTTTTGTTTATAAATGAATTCTATAGCTATCTATGAGAACTTGTTCTTTTGTTGAAAAAAATATTGTTCTGATTCATTGATATTTCAATGATTTTTTGTATTTTTGCAAATACAAAATCAGAAGCCATTGACATGACAGACGAATACCCAAACTTTGACGAGTACATCCGGCAAGGGGAGCCTGATAAGAGGGAAAAAGCAGGCTATTGGCAGACAGCTATCGGCCTTCAGGCGGTGGACGGCTTAAAGGTGTCGAATTACCTGCAAGACACGGCCCGCAAGCACATTGAGGGTGATATTACTATTGACGAGGTCCGCGAACTAGTTAACCAATATTACATTATCAAAAACACTCGCGGTGTCCACGATGATAGCACGGAGGAAGCCGACCGTGTATCGTCGAACATCGTCAAGGTGCTGTCGAGTCCCACCTTTGACTTCAGCACAGGCGGCTACCAGTCGGTGCATCGCCGTGTGTTTGAAGGGGTGATGAAAGATGCCGGTGAGTTACGTACATACGACATCATCAAGAAGGAATGGGTGCTGGAAGGGGATACGGTGCTATACTTGAATTGGGAAGACTTGCGTCGTGCCATTGATTATGACCTAGAGCAGGAGCGTGCATACACCTACAAAGGGAAGAGCCCTGATGAATTGATAAAGCATTTGGCTCGGTTTGTCTCCGGCTTGTGGCAAATACACGCTTTCGGAGAGGGCAACACTCGCACCACAGCCGTGTTTACTATACAATATTTGCGTTCATTGGGATTTGATGTTGACAATGAACAATTTGCCTGCCATTCGTGGTACTTCCGCAACGCGCTGGTACGGGCTAATTACCGTAACGTGAATAAAGGAATAGAATATAAACCTGTGTATTTGGAACGCTTCTTTCGCAATCTGCTATTGGGAGAACAATGGGATTTGCGTAACCGTTACCTGCACATTCATCCCATGACAGAATGGAGCATACAACCGAATTTGGCTGACCCCATAAGTACCCCCACAAGTACCCCCACAAGTATGTCTGTATATATCTTAAATACAGATAGTAAGTTCTATACAAAAAATAATAATATCATTGAATTGGTGCGGGTTGTTGGATATGAGGAAATGAGTCTCAAACAGATGATGGAAGCCAGAATACTTAAAGATAGAAAAAATTTTCTAAATTATCACCTTGAACCAGCCATGAAAGAGCGGTTTATTCGTATGAAATATCCCGACCGCCCCAACCATCCTAGACAGAAATACCTGTTGACGGTAAAGGGCGTGGCTCTATATAATGAATTAACGAAAGTCAAATAGAACAATCCATTATCAGCCTGCTGCAGGAGCAAGCCATACGGACAGCACCAAAATACGCGAACTGCTTCGCGGTGCCCTTACCACCCGCTTTGTTGAAAAAAATATTGCCTTGAACCATTGAATTTTCAATGATTTTTAGTATTTTTGCA
>JAEEGH010005170.1_pt1 | contig 32956 bp, 33 predicted proteins | sample 9134181 | NCBI WGS metagenome assembly JAEEGH01 (sample SAMN16246544, study PRJNA631951) | gut metagenome | biome: gut microbiome; feature: rumen; material: DP-attached | host: Bos | place: Iran: Karaj | collected 2018-10
GCTGTACAGACATAGGAACAGATCCACAGTGCCTAGATAAATATATCAGAAAAGGATTAGAAATAGCCCAGAGAACCTGGGAGAAAGGAAGAATCCAATCACTTTTCTAACATGATTGGATTATACGAGGATACATGAATAGTATCACAGATTTACTAGACCTTGAAGATAACGATGTAATCATCAAAAGCATTGATATCCAAGGTCAGACCAAAATTCTCACACTCGAAACACATCCCACTGCTCATTTCTGTCCCATCTGCGGATTCAGGATGTATTCACGTGGCATCAAGAAAAGGACCATCAACCATCCAATCTTACAAGATAATTACTCTCTTGTTCTTATCCTTAAGCAGCGAAGATGGCGCTGTATCAACCCTGACTGCCACTACAGCACTAACGAATCATTTAAATTCGTCAACAAGAGCCGCAGGATGTCTAACGCTACTGAAATGCTTATAGTTAGCGCCTATAAAGATCTCATGGAAACATCCACATCTATTGCAAAACGTTTTAATGTCTCAGACACCTTTGCACATGAGGTATTCGATCGTTACGTTAAGCTAGACAGACTTTCTCTGACTGATGCCATATCTGTTGATGAGGTATTTCTGGATATGGATGATTACTGTAAATACGCCCTTGTAATACAGGATTTTCATACCGGCGATCCCATCGACCTACTAAGAAGTCGTCGCACAAACGTCACAGAACCCTACTTCACACTTATTCCTATAGAAGAACGCCTAAAAGTCAGATATCTGATTTCAGACATGTACAATCCTTACATAGCATACGTCGAGAAATACTTTCCAAATGCTGTTTCGGTTGTAGATTCCTTCCACGTCATCCAGTGGATTGTGAGGCTTATTGATAACTACATACGGGCACTTATAAAAAAGTTCAAACAGCGCGACAGGGAAGACTTTCTAAAGCAGCATCCTGAAATTCAGCAACCATTCTCTATCCCGCTTTCCAATGAAGTATATCTGCTCCAGAAATACAGGTGGCTTATTCTGGCTAATCAATCTAACATCAAATATCACAATGATCCTCGCATGGATAATCACTTCCATGCTCTTATGAACACCTTTGACTATGAAGACGCTTTATTTCGTATAGATCCAAAGCTTCGAGAATACAGGGAACTTAAAGAGAAATACGTCCAGTTTAATTTACGCAACGCAGGAAATCCAGCGGAAGCCAGAAAAGAAATACAGATACTCATTCAAGAATACAAAAACTCTGAGCATGAGATATTCCGTGATTTTGCATCATTACTGGTGAAATTTGAAGATTCTATCATCAATTCATTCATCATGGTTGAAAAGATCGGTGACGGAAATATATATGACAGTCGGCTTTCCAATGGTCCCATAGAATCCATGAACCGCAAGGTAAAGGATCTAAAAAGACTTGGGCGTGGTTTTAGAAACTTTGAGCATTTCCGAAACAGATTCCTCTATGCCACCAGATCCGCACCAATACTTAATGCAGTAAATGAGTACAATACAGTCTTATATCTTGAAGAAAGTGAGGATGAATAACGATGTTTAATGAAAATGTTTCTGCAGAACTCCAAGAAATCCTTGCTATTGAGCTGCACAGATATAAAAGAGAAATAGGGCGCATGACCAAAAAAGAGTGGAACCTTCTCATAGACTGGGTTTACTCCGGCCATAGTCCATACACCAATGGTGATGGTATTTTTGACGATGATGGTTGGCCTTTAGACTTTATAAATACATTTCGTGGCTGGAGTAATATACGAGAATACAGCAATCATCCAGGTAATGATGAGGCTCAAACTTTCTCCGCTATACCTGATGGAGATAAGTTTGATGATTTCCCAGATGACTTTTTCAACGCAACAGACTTACCATTCTGACGAATGTCCCAGCCCGCGGAGTAATCCGTGGGCTATTAAAATGGCTCTCATATTCAGCCCCTCAAACCAGACCCTCAAACCAGACCCTCAAACTAGACCCTCAAACTAGACCCTCAAACAAAACCCTCAAAAACTCCCCATACTAAAAGGGCCTGACCCTCAAGTCAGACCCTAAAAACGCTTGGCAAACCCTCAAAAAGTTTGATTATCCTTATATTTCAGCTTGAACGATATGCCCGAAGTTCAACTCATCTTTCACATTTTATGAGGCACTTTTTGCAGTTTTTTCACATTTTGTACTAGCTAAAGAAAACGCTGAAGGGATACTTAAATCCTTATCATAGCTATCTTGTCTTTATCAAAACGTGCTTACCGGAAAAAGCCATTCCAAACTTTATAATGTTAGTTATTCCATCATCACGCATTTCAGTCTCATATCTTTTATCATCCATCTGTTTTAATGCTTCAGTTGCAAGCTTTTCCAGCGCTTTGTCATCAAGATCTTTATCCCATTTGACCTCAATAATAATTCCGGGAAGACTATTCTCTTTAGGAAACATACTGACATCATATCTTCCATCTCCTGATTCCCGATTGGATCTTATCTTATATTGGTTGTCCATTAATGCAATAAGCCCAAGAAACAAACCGTGATAGAAGCCTTCCGCACCTGCATCGTAAAAGCTCATAGACTTCATCATATATTCGCAGATTGCTTTTTGAAGTTTCTCCGTGTCGTTAGAATATAAACTTTCTGCTATTTTATTGGCAGTCGCCTTGGTTAAAGCTCCTACCCCCATCAAATATGACAGAATCTCGTTCTTGTATACAGCAGCTATTTCCTTGTTAGGAATGGCAACTTCACAAAGAAAACTGCCGTCATCCTGCAATGTCTTCTTATTCGCTTTCAGATAGCCTGCTACCATAAGAAGACTATATATATTCGCCGGATCATCGGTAAGAACACGATATACTGTGTTCTGCTCAATTTTAGCGACAACTTTTTTTCCCTGTAAAAGAGAATATAACTTTTCGACAATATCATCCGATGCAATTCTCATTACATCTGCAATAAATTCATTTCTTCCGGTATTAACCCCATAAGCCTGCGGCAGGCATTCATTTGCAATATAATTGATTACCGACCAGGGATTATATATTTCTTCATTGCCAAAATGATATCCGTCATACCATTCTTTTAACTCTTCCTCCTTATCCGAAACGCCATAATACGCTAATAATTGTTTTACTTCCGAATAAGTAAATCCAAAGAAACTGTCATATTTTTCATTTAGAATTGTATTTACATAAAGATTATTTAAACCACTAAAGATACTCTCCTGCGCGATTCTCAGGATGCCTGTAAGAAATCCATATGACAGATTCTTGTTATCCTTAAATCCACCGGAAAAGAAATTTCTCATAAATCCGGTAATCTCATCATAGAAATCCTTTGAATAGCCTTCCTGTATTGGCGTATCATACTCATCAATGATAATTATAGGTGCCTTCCCATAATGCAATGCAAGCATCTTTGTAAGTTTTTGAAGAGCGGCAGAAAGTTCGACTTCATTGATTCTACCGGTCATAACCTTGTCATAATAGTCTTTCTCATACTGATCAAGCGAATTACTGCCTTTCAACTCAGAATGGCGATCAAACTCTTCCCGCACAAGTTCAGTAATCTTTGCGAACGTCGCCTCCCAAGAATCAAATTTGACATCCTTAAATGTCAAAAAGATGACCGGATACTTTCCTTGGTGAACAGTATATTTTTCTCCATATTCCCAAATGGCTTTATCCCTAAAATATACACTTGTATCCTGATCTGACATTTCGAAGAATACTCTTAGCATATCCATATTTAAGGTTTTCCCGAATCTTCTCGGTCTGGTAAACAAGGATACTAACGGCTTATTATCAAGAAATTCCTTTATCAGAAGTGTCTTATCAACATAATAATACTCAGATTGAGCTCGCACATAATCAGATATTCCGATAGGCAAAGGTCTTTTTGCTTTATACTCGCTGCTTTTTACCGAGATACTGCGACCATCGATTGGCTTTTCAGAATTATCAGGTATTTGCCACAGTTTACCAATCTTTTTAACCCCCGGAATCTTTCCGTTTTTACAAAACTCAGTAACCCTGCGCTCGGAAATTCCCCATATTTCTGCCATTTCTTTACAAGTTTTCATGAGCAAGCCTCCTTCCTAATCTTTTACGAAATAATTATACGTGTTATTCGGAAGGATAGCAATATCATTCGGAAGGATAGCTATTCCATTCGGAAGGATAGCAGCTTTATTCGGATGGATAGTGCATGTTCCGGATGGATACAAAGCGCATTAAGAATAATAAAAGCCTAAACCCTCACCACATCAAACATCTCTCCCTTCTTCACCTTCAGACTATGATGCACAAAGAAGTCAAAGGGACGGTTCTTTTGTCACCATCCATCCTCATATGCTCTATACAGCGCCGTTACATGTGACCAAATTAGCGAAAAAAGTGTTGAAATTACACTTCAAGTATTGCCATTCATTTGAAGGATATCCTACATCGCCATCTAAAATACAACGCGATTCCTTGCTCGTATCGAATAACATAATATCAGCACAGAAAAAGCACCTCATAAAAATGTAGCATCCTTTTGGCATATCATATCCGACTTCATCAAGCTCTTCTGTATATTTCTTGAGTTCTTCTATTCCAAGAAGCTCATATCCATCATCTTCCTCATCAGACCTAAAGATTACACCGCCATTTGAACAAAGAAGGAATTCTTTGTAATAGTACGGAATCTTACATCCGGTTTCTTTTTCGAATTTTTCTATTACTTTTTATTCATGTCCGCTTCCACATCGGCAAGTACATTTCAATTTATCGTCAAAAAATAACCCATATCATCCAGTATGTTTTGAAAATAAGTTCTCGAAACGCACTTATTCCCGGCATACTGCTGCATGAAACTACTAAAGCGCACGTAATCTTTAATATATACTTCACTTATTAAAAACTTGGAATTTCCATAATACAAATATATATTTTCATTTGGATACCCACTACGATTATTTACTCTTACTCGTCTCCATCTTTTTATCTTATCTACCAAAATAACTTTCTTCAGTCTGAATAATCTTCTTATTTCAATCGTTCTATTTCTTTTATCAACTTTTATTCTGCTATATGATAAATCGGCCATCCTAATATCAATGCAAAAAAACCACCAAAACCATGATCCGAAAAATATCCCATACCACCACTTCTCCTGCATAGCTCCAATTGTTAAATAAAGAAATATCAACCAAATGGGCAACAATGCAAGTACAATAAACGTTCCAATTATTTTCCACATCATTTTGGATTTTATCTCAAACACATAAAAATCTTTTTTATCCATTTTTCTCTTTCTATAAAGATTTACGACTTTGCGCCCATACATCACTGTATGTTTGCCGATTCATCATCATCATAGTATGATGGAACTATTAAGCAAACTGCATTTTCCTAAAATCATCAAGCAGCTCCTCATAATCTGCCTTATCTTCCACAAATTCCCATTCAAATGTTTTCTTTTCCTTATTGGCCAGTTCAATGAATTGATCTGCAATTCGCTTATCGATAGTCACACCATGATTTTTCATAACATTTACCACTTGCTTCAACATAGAATTATAACATGTTTTGTATATTTACAATTTAAAATGAAATGTATATGATTACATGTATAAAAAACAGCTTGGTGAGGCACAGAATGAATAATTTGGCATATGACAGTTTGCATAAGTTTTTTGTTTCAGCGGGCGCAGCCCTTGTTATTACTCCCATTGTGGGTTTCTATTTTCTTTTGCAAGGGGAAGTTCAATTGATTTCTCAGGAAGAATACGAGAATCTTTCAGCGTATTCGCAACATTGTATCGATTTCAAAGAGTATTTGCTATTCATAATCCAAAAAGCCGGGATCTTCGTGGCTATATTTGTTATGCTCATTGGCATATTCTTGCTGCTACTGGGAATACACGGCTGGAAGAACAATCAGAAAGAATTGGATAAACAGCTTGCACTGACTACGCAAGAAGTACTCCAGAAGCTTCAGTCATATAACGAAGATGACAAGAACGCGAAGGCCAACGAGCTAAAAGAGGAAAAAGAACAAGCTGAAAGCTTCAGTTCATCCGATGTTGCCGAGAAAACGGAACACCATTTGAAAAGTGACTCTGATAAAATGTCGGAAAAACGCATGGCGTGTGCTTCTTTTAAAATGTCGGAAGAATGCTTGCAATCCGATATGTTTATGCCTAATAATACCCATTCCAATTACCAAGAAGTTGAAAAAGATTTTTATGAAAATGGCATTTACCAAATGCTTCCCGACAAAGAATACATTATAAAGCAGGAAAAGAAGATAAACGGAAATCGTTTTGATGGCTTGGCAATTTCAAAAACGAATTCCAATGACTTCATTTTTGAGATTAAGTGGTGGCTTGATTATAAGAATAAGTATGCCTTAGAGCATGCATGCAAGCGTTTGAAAAATAGTGAGTCTGTATATACAGAGGCTACCAATCGAAAATGCGAGGCTATACTTGTTATCATAACCGGGCATGATACCGTACCCGAAATGAAGGATTGGCTCAAAAAAGTTTCCAACGAAATTGACACTCACGGTATCCGCATTGAAGTAATGGCAGATGAACTTTTGGCATGATGTATATACCAGTTGTTTCTGCATCCCGCTCAAAAGTCACGTTAAACATCGGTGCAAACTCACCAAGCCGGCTTCTTCCCGCTGTCTGTACAATTTTTTCACCCATACTCTGTCCCGACCTCTCTATTTTCTGATAAAACTTTTATCTGATTCAGGCATAGTGTCGTCAGACTTATATCTTTCCACTGTCATATGAAGGTCATACTTTTGTCTAAGCTCAGTAATTGTTTTCATCATAGGTGAGGCATGATGAATATCGATAGCCTTCTGATCCTCCCAGCTGTCGATAAGCAGTATGGTTTCCGGATCATCCAGTGACTGAAAATACTCATACTTCAGATTTCCGGCCTCATTTCGGATATCTGCCACCGTACCGCCGGATATCATTTCTTCTGCAAATCTCTTCGCAGCACCATTTTTTCCTCTGTACCGTATATTTACTGTAATACTCATAAGTTAGCCCCCTTTCATTTGGCAATGTAAGTTTGCATCGTGTTTTCATCAGTGTGGTGTCTCGCTGACGATTCTTCCCAACAGTTCTCGCAGCGTCAATGCCTCCCGAAAATACGATCAACCACTTTTCAGGTTTATCTTGGTAACACGAATAATGGTTATAAGTATCGCAACCATCGCTATGACCAGATCAATGACCGGCAATCCCAAGATGCAGAATCCCGTAAATACAGGCACCGGATGTCCCAGCGCTTCCGGATCCGGAATCACTTTCGTATCTATCCATACCGCCAGCCAAAACAATATAAAATTCAATACAATTGTAATCGGAATCGCTAACAACGCCCGATATGGATTTTTTTGCTTTTGATTCATCTGCGTTTTCCCTTCTTACTTACCACCATCACGTCCATGTAATGGCTTTTCGTATGACTCTTACTTCTCTTCCCAATCGTCACAACATAATTCTGGGCAAAAAATATAGCAATAATGCGATAAGCACTCCAATAAGAAGGTACTTTACCCTACTCCTGTCAACCTTGCGTGGCTTGTTAAGCCTTTCCGGAATCAAATGAAAACCGGGATAGTTCTCAGGTTTATCCTCAGGCGCAAAGCCATCTTCAACAGCCTGTCCATACCATGTCGTTCCGGCATTTCTTCTGACATAGTCTCGGTAGTTCTCTGTTTTTTCAAAATCATGCAATTCTCGTGCGGTAAGAAACAAATAGTAATTCCTTGCCACTTCATCCAGCGGACGTTCATTTGTATCCTGAAGAACAGAAAAAGCCCGAACATGATCGTTATCCTTGCAACACTTTGCATAAGCACCGGCCCTTTGCATATCACCATATATTTTTTTATTCCATGTGTTATGTGCTACCTTGGGATAAAGCGTGCCAGCTTCATCCGCGCAAGATATAACCGTATCATAATCCTTGTAATACAGCGCTATGAGAAGTTTTAAGTGCTCCGCCCGCATCATGCTGTTTGCCGTTTCGCATGAATTTTGCATAAGTTCCAAACACGCATGTGCTTTTCCGATTCTGCCGTGTCTGTATAAAGCACAGCCAAAATTATACTGAACAACACTCCAAAGCAACTGTTTCTTTAAACTTCTTGAAATTAAGCTCAAATTTCTTGAAACGCCTATATCCGGCCGACATTCCCTGAATATATATCTGTTTACTTCTCGCCCCATAGCTCTTTTCTGCAAAAGATACATAATACAGCTCACTTGCATAGCAATCACAACAACAAGTAACAGCAATGTATTTTCCGGAAAAAGATTTCCCACCTGATACAGGTAAAAACTACCCCCAAATATCGCAACGTAAAATAGGTTTCTTGCCCTCTTGAACCGCTTAACAACTTTATCTGCAAAGTCTCTGTCTTCAGAATATTCATCTGCACCGACTATCTGCAGGATCTTATCAAATTCTTCCTGGTTACTCATATCTTTTTACCATCCATTTCACTTACTTTAGTAGTAACTATATCTCAAAGAACCATACATATCTTTTATCTCTTTTTTCGAAATATCCCCTCTGGGAGCCACGATTATTTCAACAGCACTTTTGTTGTCTGCCGTAAAAGCATATATGATTTTTTCAATATTATCAGATCTGTATTGTAAAAAATATGCATCAAAACTTGGCTTATCGGTTTTTCCGCAATCAACAACCACTCCGTTGCCACTTTCGGCAAGTTTGATCAACTCATACGCATACTTGATTGAATTAACTTCTTTTATTTTTTCAAAAGAAATATCAAAACATTCCAAAATATCAGAATCTATGCCTTCGCAATCAGGAGCCACTCCCAAAATCATATAATCATCAGACTTGAGAAAAACATACTCTTTTCCTTCAATTCTTTCCAGGCTTCCTGTAATTCTTTTTGGCAAACGGAAATGCGCATCACCAAAACTAATGACATCATATTTGGAATCATTCATCATCTGTACAGACATGAAAATAATAAGGAAAAAAAACATTATATATAAAAAAAGCTTTTGATATTCAAACTTCTTTTCCTGCCTGCGTTTTAAAACTTCTGATTCATACGGAGCGTTTACTCTGTCATCCATCACTTTTTTCTTCCCATAAATATAAATCCTTCAAACACACATCCGGCGCCTAGATTATGCGTCTTAAGCAGCTCCAATTTTTTCTTGAATTTATCAAATACCCCCACAGTTATTCACCTCTATATATTCCGAAGTTATATGCTCGATTTATCCTTAAAAATTCCTTTATCACGTTTTCTCTAAATACTCAATTATTTTCCCATGAGCTTTGGCATATTCAATTTCCAATCTGGTGCTATCCCCGATATAGCCGCCAACATTGATCACAAAAATACTGTCAGCCATATCTATCTTATGCTTATGCATATCGTCAAGCATCTTCTTAGTCTTTGTGAGTGTTCCCTCATCCATATTTTCCCAGACTTCCCGGTCTCCCGAATGCCCAAAAAAGCCAACACTAATAACAATGTTCGCAAGATCTATTACTTGCGATACTTCTCTTTTAGCCAGGCTACAATCTCTTCACAAGCAGATGCCGCGGCCATTGCTTCAGGAAATTGTCCTTTCCGAAAGTATGAACCCGCATTCTCAATTACTTTGATCAAACTATCCTCAGAGATGCTTCGTGTCATATTATCATCTTCGTATAAATCATTCTCAATCCATTCATATCGATAATACGGCCTGCCATCCTCATCAATCCCATACTCATCGCATTGAAGCGGACCAATACAAGCCATTGAATACAAAACAATCTTCCCGCTCGAAGCAGGCGGAACATGTGAAATAGAATAATGCCATCTATCATAATAAAAACTCAAATCACCCATAATTAACTCTTTTACTATTTATTATTCAAAAGAAACATCGTCTTTTGCTACGTTTTTTAAACTCTCAAACGCATCATAAAAATTGTTATAAGGTATGCTCCCGAACCATGTATGTGGTTTGTCACCCTCTGGATCCCACTCTTGCCACTCTACAAAATATTTACCGTCAATGAATCCAATACCATAATTATTTACATTATTGAAAAGCTCGTTTTTTTCCACAATTATATGTAGCTTCCAACAATTCTTGCAACCAGTCTTCTTCGGACCAAACCATGTCTTTGGCGCCTTGTATGAAGAGACCATGCATTCGTGCGCGCTTTTCAGATCCTGCTCGGTATTATACGGATGACAATAAATCATTTTCAAAATATTAGCCTGATTAAACCTGTCATTCGCCTCCCCCTCAGATTCACATATCCTTTGCAAAAGAGCTTTAACATATTCTGTTTCAGATTCGTACTCTTCAGAACAACTATACTCCAAGCCGCAACTATCCAATGCGTCCAATACTTGTTTCAATGTCATAATAATCCCACAAACTTTTCTAACAACTGCTGCTCCATTTAATAATTTTATTATGCTGCATTTATCCACTCTGTAGCAAGATACAACAGCACATTTACAATTCAATTACACTTTTACAAGGGAATATCTGTAGACTCGTTACACTTTTGCAAGCGAATATCTGCAGACTCGTTACACTTTTGCAAGCGAATATCTGCAGACTCGTTACACTTTTGCAAGCGAATATTTGCAGGTTCATTACACTTTTGCAAGCGAATGTCTGCAGATTCTTTCCGCTAATCTAAAGATTTAGGAAGAAGGTATGTTTCATTCAACTCGTTTCCGGCTATCCACGCCCTCCAACACTCCCGCACACATTTTCATACATTAATCTACCGCACGGCAATCATTGAGAATATATTTCTATGCATGTTAAAATCAATTCTATAGAAAAAAAGAGAGATGGAGAACCAATATGAAAAATAAAACAATATTATCGGCATTGATTATGTCTCTATCATTATGTGCATGCGCAAGCGGCGGTACTGCAGATGAGCAGGCGACTACCGCAAACGAGCAGGCTAGTGTCGAAAGCGCAAGCGATACCGGAATTTCCGCCGAGGAAGCATCTTCCGAGGCAAGCGCAGAAATAGCGCCCTCTGATACAGGCTATAAAAAGGCTTATATAGAATTAATAGAGGCTGAGCAGCAAAAAATAGCTTCTGTTTCGCCTGAGTCCGAGGAATATGAGGAGTGCATGGAATCCTACTTGTTATATGACGTTGACAAGGATAACACTCCCGAACTTCTGATAAGATTTGGTCATTCCGAGGCTTCTTATCAAAGAAAACTGTATACCTATGCAGACGGCCAGGCACAGTTAGTGGAAGACTCACCTTCGGGACACACTTCATTCTATTCGGTTCCAAACGAAAACGGTATCCTTTATTATATGGGTCACATGGGAACTGCCGATTGTATCAAAGCAGTGCTCAAAGACGGAAAAACCGAATATGAAGAATTGTTCGCCGAAGATATCAATGAGAAATTACAGGCCGGAGAAGACGCCGATTACAAGCCCGTAAGCGAAATAGTTCCCGGTGCAACTTATCTTGAGGAATATAGCTACACCACAACCTATCCTATTGAAATGTATGAGGTAATTGCAAATTATTCTTCGGAGGGCAAAAAAGCTGATTCAACCGCCTATACTTACCCGGAAAATAATCCCGAGTTCTACAATAGCTTTATGCAAAATAGCGGCACCGTAAACGCAATTGCACTTGACAATTTCATGAAAACGCCCGGCGAGATTCCATTTAGAAAGCTCACGGAAAAAGGTGAAATATACGAATATTATCCCGGTGGCGGTGAAATAAACGGAGTAACTTATGCCGATCTAAACTCAGACGGAATATACGAATGTGTCTTCTATATAGGCGAACATGATGATTATTCCGATACCGACAAAGCATTCCGTGTTATCCTTGCCCCTCAGGACGGTAAAGTTTATGCATATCTTTCTTTTTCACCTTATGAAGATACTGTCACCGAGGACGGCTACTTTATAACAGAGCCTAATGAATACACAAGTGAACGCAGTGTAAAAAGAGTTCTTTTTGACAAAGAGAAATGCTTTACATTCAGTGTTCCCGGCGAAAAATAACAACTAAAAAGTACGCCGCAAGGCGCACCCAAAATAACACCCAAAATAATAGCTCAAAAAGCCGGCGATCTAGAAATTCAGACCGCCGGCTTTTAATCACAAAAACCGTTTATTCATAATTTCATGAGAACATGTTTAAAAAAACATCAGATCTTGGAGAAAATAGCCGTCTCCTCATCAAGTTCACCTGCGATACGACTGTTTTCATCCATACGTCTTGAAATATTGTCCATATCGGAAACAAGTACCTGAGTGCTCTCTGCTGCTGACGAAACACCGCGAACACCGTCTTCTATGGATGTTGTGATATTATTGATGGACTCCGCTATATCATTGAAAGTTGACTTAAATCCTTCAGTCTTATTGCTGAAGTCGTCCATGACACCTTCGATATAATTGGCATTATTCTTATATTTTTCGCCGTCTTCAACGAACTTTTCAAACTGAGGCAAGATCGAATTCTGCAGATAATCAACAAGTTCATTTGCACTGCTTGAAAGATTATGAGCCGCCTCAACAACAACAGAGTTTATCTCCTGAATATTTCCGGCAGTTCTCTTACTGTTTTCGGCAAGAGTACCGATCTCACTTGCAACAACCGCAAATCCCTTTCCTGCCGCTCCCGCTCTCGCAGCTTCAATGGAAGCGTTAAGAGAAAGCAGGTTTGTCTGCGTTGCGATACTCATGATCTCTGAAGTAAGCGAATTAACCTGATCGACGCTCTGGCTGTCTTCAATAGCCTGATTAAGAGATGCAAGAATATCCTCAACCTTCGCATTTGTTTCAGCCATGGTCGTTCTTGCAGACTGTTCCATTGCATCCGCATGCTCTTTCATAGTCTTTGAATATTCATTTATCTCGCGGCTCTTTTCAGCCATCTCATCAACTTCGTTTCTTACAGCTTCCGTATTCTTATTGATGGTACCTGCGCTGTCTGCAACTTCCTCCATAGTGGCCGTAAGTTCCTCTGTCAGTGCGGAAAGATCTGCTGCACTGCTGTTTGATGTCTTTACACTTCCCAAAACATCGGTTACAACCTTATCCATCGCAGACGAATTACTTGTAATGGTTAAAAAGATATTCTGAAGGTGCTCAATAAATGAGTTGATACCCTTACCGAGAGCTCCGATCTCATCATTTGATTCAATCGTGATACGCTTTGTAAGATCACCCTCGCGTCTGTTGATACCTTCAATAATCTCATTAAGTTCAGCTTCTGCCTTGATCACAGGTCTTACCACATGTCTGAGCACAATATATAGCGCAATGATCACTGCAAGAATACTTATAAAGATTACACCAAATCCCGAAAATCTCGCGATCGTATAACTCTTACCGAGATTCTGCCTTGCCACATCGGAGTTACTGCGAAAAGCTACGATGATATCGTTGATATCCTCACTTAATTGCTTTGAACTGTCAGCCACAAGACCGTTTGCGGTTGCATAAGCATCCTTGGTTTTCTGCGCTGCGCTCTGAGCCAAAAGAATCATAACAGCTTCTCTGAAACTCTTATAATCGGCAAGCATCTTATCATAACTCGCCGTACTATCACTTGTGACATATTTGTTGTAATCAGCCATCGTCTGATCCAGCGCCGCCTCTTGCGCTTCGATCTCGGAAATAACATTTGTCATTGTCTCAAAATCAGTGGCTACAATATGTGACAAAGCCAATGTATGTATATTTTTTGAAGACTGACCGATAACATCAAGTTCATTTATCGCAGCCATATAATCATCGGCAATTGTTGACGCTGTCGTATTTACCTTTCTAAGGTTAGTCAATGACATTACGTTTGAAAAAATGGAAACAAATCCCAAAAGAAGGACCGGAACCATAATCATTACACGAATACTTGCTTTTCTTTTCATCGATCCATCCTCCTATTATTCGCTTGCCTCGGAACTTGCCTGCGCATCCGCATTATCTTCGGGACTTGCCTCATCGCTTCCTGCGTCTGCATTTTCTTCTATAGAATCATCTGAAGCTGCTTCTTCCGTAGCCTCTTCTTCTAAAGCTGTATCCTCTGCCTCGCCTTCCTTGTTACCCAATGATTCCACTCCCGTAACAGCGGTAACCATCTCATTTAAAAGAGTCTGGAGGTCTTTTCCTCCGGGATTCCCCTTACTCAAAATTGTTCCAAGGTTTGTCGCAGGATCCCAGAAAGTTCCGCCAACTCGCTGAAGACTTGCATACTCAGCCTGCTTCTGAAGAGCCTGCAGTCCCTTTGACTGAGCCACTTCACCTGTAGATGACGCCGCTGTATTTGAAGGTCCCTGACCTCTCATCGAGAATCTGAGTGTCTGATTCTGTTCATTTGTCATCCAATCCGCAAACTTATTTGCCCAAGCCGCATTCTCCGAACGAGAATTAACGCCTACGAGTTTATATCCGGCATAGCTTGACATCTGAAGCTGCTGCCCCGCAACAGTATACGTGGGAAGCTTTGTCGCGGCATAGCCGTCTCCCCATGCGTCCTTAATCTCATTCTCGTCCCATATTCCGCTGACACCGGCTATGATGCTTCCGTTCGCTGCACCGATTCCAAAATCATCATTTCCCGCATTGATAAAGCCCGGATTTTTTCCAATATCCGCCATTGCCTGCGCAACATCAACACCCTTTATATTTGTATATTTCGCATTCCAGTTACAGTAAGTGGATATTCCGTCGTCATTAAGACCTATTTCCATGTCTGTATTACCGAAGAAAGAGTACATATACCAGCCGGAATTCATTTCCATGAAAAACTTCTTGCCTTCACGGCTCGCAACTTCAAGGATTCCATCAAGTGTCTGTACATCTTCTTCTGTCAAATATTTGCTGTTGTAAAAAAGGAAATATCCGTTATCCGCCGTTAAAGGATATGCATACAAAGTTCCGTTAAAAGAAGCAGCTTCGCTTGCCGCCGCAAGATTCCTTCCTGCTATTTCCGAATCATTCGGAACTTTCTTAAGCACACCCGAAGCGATAAGTGCAAGCAACTGATCGTCTGCAAAAGTAAATACATCCGGCGCGTTAAGAACATCACCCAGAATATCATCCTTTGCAGAAGCCTCGCTGTGAGGTTCAAATGTAATATTGAAATTTGCCTGTGATGAATATTCAGAAACAAAACTCGATATGATCTGATTTATAAGTTCACTGTCCTCTTCCGATCCCCAAACCCTGAGAGAAACATCTCCCGATGGAAGTTCGGAATCGCTGACAGATTCTGTCTCCGAAATGCTTTCTTCTTCGCTTTTATTTGCTCCGCAGCCCGAAAAAGAGCCAAAAGAAATCACTGTAGACAGTAAAATTATCAACATTTTTTTGGACATAATATGCCTCCTTTTCCACTACGGAAAAATACAATATCATATATTATTATACAATACAATATAATGTGTATATACTTTTAAAAATATTTTAAGTCGGTTTATCGATTTTTTATAATTGTATGCAAACGCACTTGCAACCTGCTCTCGCAAGAAAACTCACCATGTAATTCGCAGAAAAAATGAGCAAAAGTCGTTAAACTTTTGCCCATTTTCTTAATCTTATTTCACGGAATATTCAGTTCCGGCGGCTCATCAAGATGTTCCGAAACATACTTACCGTCTTTTTTTCTCTGCTTCACACACTCGGTAAGCAAATACTCAATCTGTCCGTTCACGGAACGAAAGTCATCCTCTGCCCAGGCAGCCAGCGCATCATATAACTTTGCATTCAAGCGAAGCGGTACCTGTTTTTTTTCTGCCATTAATACAGACTTCCCGAGTTGACTACAGGCTGTGCGTCATGATTTCCGCAAAGAACCACGAGAAGATTGGATACCATAGCTGCCTTTCTCTCCTCATCAAGTTCAACCAGCTCTTTTTCATTAAGTCTCTCAAGTGCAAGCTCAACCATTCCGACTGCGCCGTCAACTATGAGCTTTCTTGCATCAACAACTGCTGCCGCCTGCTGCCTCTGAAGCATAGCTGCCGCAATCTCAGGTGCATAAGCAAGGTATGTGATCCTTGCATCAACTATCTCTATTCCGGCTTCCGCAACTTTTGACTGAATTTCCTCTCTGATCTTCTGTGCAACAATCTCTGTCGATCCGCGAAGACTTCCGTCATCAGCCTTTCCATCACCTGTAGTATCTATATTTTCGGTAACATCATAGGGGTAAAGCTTAACAACATTCCTAACAGCCGTATCACTCTGAAGTGACAGATATTCCTTGTAATTATCTACCGCAAATACAGCCTTTGCGGTATCGGTAACTTTCCACATAACGGCAACTGCGATCTCAACGGGATTTCCGAGGTAATCATTTACCTTCTGCTTTGAGTTGCTGAGTGTCATCACCTTAAGTGAGATTTTTTTCGACCCCGAGATCTGCATTTCGCTTCCGGTAAGAGATAAGCCTATAACTGCTTTCTTATCGGATATATCTCCACTCTGTCCAAGCTTCGTATCCGCTGCGGGGTTAAAAGACATACAGAAAGGATTAACATAGTAAAATCCTTCTTCCTTTAAAGTTCCGATATATTTTCCAAACAACGTAAGAACCAATGCTTCACCCGGCTTAAGCACCTTAAGTCCAAGATAGAAGAACCATCCCACGGAAACATAAACGCAAAAAAGAATAAACAAAAACAGATTGACTTCATAACCCAAAAGTCCCGCCAAATACACCGCTGCACCGTCAAGTCCCATAGCTGTTATGACAAGCATAAAAACAGCAAACGCATATATAACTGTGAGCAAGATAAGCATCTGCATACCGTTTTTATTACCGCTGATCACTTTTTCATCTACATTCGTATTCATGTGACATACCTCTCTTTTCAATATATATTATCATGTAAAATATTTGATATCATTATGATATCACTTTCATTTCAAAAGTCAACATGCACATTTTACTTACTTCATAACAAATTCAGACAGCTTCAATAAAAGCCCCATAGCTTTTGCAAACATAATTGCAAAAACCATAGAGCTTTACATCTTTTTTCCGGATCTTATTTCAGTTCTTCAATGTACTTTTTCGCCTGATCAAGCATTCCATCCACAAATTCTTCGGTTATCTTTTCAGGTTCATAATATTTTAGCCAGGAATTGTCCATCACATTCCCAAAGGCATTCAGCGCAGCGAGGACTTCATCGTTTATCTTGCGATGTTTTTCGCCAAAACGCTCCTCGACCAACTCTTCAAAATCATTTTGAAGTATCTCAAGTTCCTCTTCTTTCGTCAGCTTCCTGTAGCCGTCTTCGGAACTTTCATCCTCCACATACCTTATGCGGTTTCCCTGCTCATATCCCGACGAGATCTCATCCGCAATATCTTTGAAACTGCCCAAAAGAGCGTCTTTTTTATCCGAAAGAGTTATCTCATCCCCCGACTTCCTTGCATCGATTTTTTCATACATATCAAGGAAGATCCTGTCCTTATAGCTTATGACCGGCTGGTGCTCAAATTCAAATTTCCTTTTCTCCGTTTCGGAATTAATGTCGATCCACTTTGGAAATTTAGATGCCAAAAGAGCTCTCATCCCTTCAGCCGAGATATCGATCTTGATAGGAGCAATATCCGCTCCTTCTTTGGTATCGCTTAGTCTTTCCGGCTTACTATCCTGCTCTTTTGCAAGTGAAAAAAGATCAATTTTGGACGCTTGGAAGGTACCGTTTATGTTTCCGTACATTTTTACAGCCATAACACTCACCTCACTATTTTATTTTTATAAAACACCAAAAACCAAAACTATCTTGATAATATAGAACTTGATATAGAACTTTTTCAGGCCACATAGTACATATTAACATAATTGTTTGAACTAAAAAACGTTAATTAATTTTTTTATTTATTTGCATTTCTTCTTATTTCATACTCGCCATTCTTTTGGCTATATCATGCACATATCCCGAGAATTCCTCAGACCTTGACTCCAGAAGCCCATGCGTTCCGCCCTTCATGACATACATCTTCTTATCGGGAGCGTTCACCTTTTCGAAATATTCACATGCCATCTCATAATTGGTCTGATAATCCATATCGCCGTTTATGTTGTAGTAAGGAACTTTATAATCATATTTTCCGAGAAGCGAACACTCGTAGAGACCATGTGCAAAAAAATCCATATAAGGCTCCATCGATGTTTCGATATTTTTCACATAGGAAATGTAATCTTTTACCCGGTAATTCGGATTAAAAAGAATGGTCGCGACAATGTTGTAATCGCGTCCATCCTTCATCATGCCATAGCCGTATCTGTTCATTATCTCACTTCTTGCAAGCAGCGCCTGCGTATCATCACATTTATCCGGCGACCACTTTGAAAGAAGCACCTTTCCTTCTTCGTCGCCCTCAGTCCACTTCTTCGCTTCTTCATAAAGCCGCTCTTCATTTTCCGCAATATCAACACACTGCCCCGTTCCGATAAATGCATCATAGTATTGAGGATACTCAAGCACCAGGTTTGCACCAAACATCGATCCCCACGAATGTCCAAGCAAAGTGATCTTCTTTTTTCCCATGTATTTCATAATATACTCTGTCATCGCCTTGCCATCTGCCAGCATGATATCCTTAGTTATCTTATCGGCGGCGTTTTTCTTGTCAAAGCTCTTTCCGACATTCCTTTGATCCCACGTTACGACCGTATATACGTCGCTCCATTTGCGGGTAAAAGAGTAATCAATAGGGCTTGTAGCAGATCCCGGCCCGCCATGAAGGTACAGCAAGACCGGATTGTCTATGTCTTTCCCATATATGTTTATCCACTGGTTACTTCCGTTTATATCCACGTAAAAAGATACATTTATCCCATTTTTTGGCGTTCTGATGTTCATTCCCATTCCGATCGATCTTGTACCTGCGATTATCACCGCAATAATCATTAATACAAGAAGAATCTTTTTACCAATCTGTAGTACCGACTTCATTTCTCTTTCTCCCAATCGTCAATAATTCTGTTTAATACTTTTCTATTTATTTTTCCCATCTTCACGATCTGCCCCAAAAGTGCCGCACTGAAACCTGTCACGGCGTTTTCGCCTATGCTGTCAAATATATGATAGTGCTTTTTTTCCGCATGATAGAACTTAAGATGTCTGGCTACATCATTTGTGCCATTTTTATCATAGCTTTCCGCGAGCTTTTTTCCCTCCGAAAGACTCTTTTTCATCTCGTTCTCATCGCCTGAGCAGCCGTAAAGATATGCCTTTAGCACGTGATAACACGCCATATATTTTTCATAACATCCCGGTTCGCTTCCGGCAAATTTGGCGATAACCTCAATCATAGTATCTGCCAGGCACACCGCTTCATCCAGATTTTTCTTTCCGCCCTTTGATGCAAGCGACATTATCATGTGCAGTGTCGAATCTATAAGTTCATTCAAGTGGTTTATTATTCCAAGCGTACTGTAATTAAGCGCCTGATCTACTTCATTGTTCTGAATACACAAAAGTGCAAGAACCGTATCGTGTATTCCTCCAAAATTTATCTGCTTGAACCTTTCAAACGCAGCCTTTTCATCCACAACCATGTAGCTGTACGCAATACGAGACCTTATAATGAAATCATTTATGTCGGGATCTTTGTTCTGTGAAAGATATTCCAATGATTTTGTCAAAAGATCTATCGCTTTAAGCGCATCTTCTTTGTCCTGATTTTCAAGTGTCTTCACATAATACACGTCAGCAGCCGCATAAATGACAGAAAAATCATGTGGGTATCTTGACATGGCATCCCTTGAAAGCTTTTCCGCCTCGTCGAATCTACGTTCACTAACAAGTAAGTTAATGTTTTCAACAATTTTTTCGGCCTTCTTAGACGCCATGTCATATCCCAAAAGGACGTCGATCGACACGTCAAAAAAGCTTGCCAGCATTGTCAGCATGACTATATCCGGTGTATTATTTCCGTTCTCCCACTTAGACACTGCGCCGACAGTCACTCCCAGTATCTCTGCGAGTTTTTCCTGTGTCAGATTTTTCTCTTTTCTTAATCTCTTAATATTTTCATGCAACTTAAGCTTCATTGTGGTCCCTTTCTATAGTAAATAAGCGCTTATGGAATAAATTCTATTTGACTCTTTGGAAAATTATAATACATCAAATGTACAATTAAGAGAGGGATTTCTTTCCGTATCGGAAAATTATGGAAATAGATGGAAAGTGGCGAAAAGAATTTGTAGCACCGGCTATATTGCAGATTTTGTAGAAGATGGGGAAAAAGAGTTGCTTTGCAACATCCGAATTGAAGCTTTTTAATTGAGTATAAAGCCTGAAAATATAGTGCCGCTTGACCACAACAGCATGACCTATATGGTAGTTTTTGCTCTAATAGGTCATATGGCGCACCGGAAGGATATAGAGATGTATGACCTAATCGTTGGTTTTTGCTCTAATAGGTCATGTGGCGCGCCGGAAGGATATAGAAATGTATGACCTAATCGTTAGTTTTTGCTCTAATAGGTCATATGGCGCGTCGGAAGAATAAAGAGATGTATGACCTAATCGTTAGTTTTTGCTTAAATAGGTCATATGGCGCGCCGGAAGGATATAGAAATGTATGACCTAATCGTTAGTTTTTACTCTAATAGGTCATATGGCGCGCCGGAAGGATAAAGAGATGTATGACCTATTTAAATGATATCATTCTGATGGTGTGCGTAACTTCAGTTTATTGTTGAAAACTAATAAGCAATATATATCACTATAAAGCAACCAAGCGCCATCACCTCACACGCAAAATGCACTTATTCTTAACATCATCCCCTTTGGCAAATGGGCCGGGGAGTACGTTTACGCCGCGGTGGTTTCCAAGATAATCCACATCGAAAGTAATCGGCGTTCCGTCGGGATTTTCAAACTTCTGCTGAGGTTCAAAGACTTCGCCGAGAGTCTCGGTCGAGATCATACCGGCCTTAAAATCGCCAAGCGCCTCGTAGATATTTGTATCAAGGAAGTATTCACCATCCTTTTCAACCACATCAACATATACCTTTCCCGAATCATCGAAGAATGCATTCTCCTCTTTTTTCCACGGAAGCGCACCTTCAAAGTATGCATTTCCGTCAATCCATACGGGAAGATGGCTAAAGTGCGCATCTTCATGCTTCCTCATATTGGGGTATTCCGTCTCCATATCGAATTGCGGGATCCACTCATCATAAGTAGGATATTCATCAAAGCAATAAGTACCGACTTTCCTGTTCTCGGTGTACTTCTCATCCGGGTCGGAATCATTTAAAAGCTCAAGATCTTCGGCGGGCCACTTCTGTATGAAGATATTATTATAGAACCTGTCATCCCCGTGAAGAATCGTCATAAAGCCCATAACCTCGGTTCTGTGCTGCATATGGTACGGCGTATATCTCCAGGTCGTTCCGTCTCCGACGTAGGTAAAAGAGCCCGCGCAAAGATTATGTACCATCGCAACGCCCTGAGTTGCTATCCTTAGCGAAACATCCGACAATAAAATGTTGTTATCAATAAGCGTAGGCCCATGACTTACCTCAACAAACAGATCCTGGCATGTCATACCGCCCTGCAGCTGCTTTGCAAAAGAAGGACGCTGATTGTCGTGCAACAGGTTCTGCGTTATCCTTGTTCCCTGCGCCTCCCAGTCGCACCAGATTCCCATAGTGCAGTGGTGGATATGATTTCGTCTCATTACAACATCAATTGCGGCATGCATCTTTATTCCCGCTATCTCGGCTCCTCCAAGCTCCATCATATTGTTGATGTGATGAATATGATTGTCCTCGATAACGCTGAACACTCCGCCCATACGACCTATGATTCCGCCCTGCTCGCAGTGGTGAATATTGTTTCTTCGGATTATATGTCCGCCGATCTTTTCTTTTAACCATCCGTAATACTGGCCGCGGCACACAGAATCTCTCTCCATCTGAGTAGGACTCTTAACATGCTTTGTTGTATAAAAATTGCTATTCTCGGGATCGTAGTAACGCCCAACGCAAATGCCCGCACACTTACTGCCCCAAATCTCGCAGTCCTCTATTATCCAGCCTTTACTCCAGTGCGGGCTTATCATTCCGTCCTGATAAGCAGCGGGAGGAGCCCACGTCGTCGCAGCTTTGTTTATATTAAAGCCACTTACGGTTATATAGCCAACGCCTTCTTTTTCAGGCATGAAGCACTCGCGCCTTACGGTAATCTCGACATTTTCTTTATTTGGATCCGCTCCGCCGAAATTGGCATAAAAAACTGTCTCGTCCTTTTCATTATCCTGCTCTGCGTACCATTTTCTCTTGGAATTCTCGGGATCCCACGAACACTCGTAAACTTTTCCTTCAGCGCACTCATCGATACTAAGAGCTTCATACAGCGCCTCGTCATTAAGCCACACACAGCCCGTATGCTTATTTGGCGTCGCAAAATACCAGTCGCCGTAAACAAGCGTCGTGTAAGGATTGTAACTGCCAAAGATACTGTTTTTTACCCTTGCCGTCCACACATCGCCTTTAACCTTCGACCACTCCGCAAGCTTCTCAGCTCCCGTTATAACGGCGCCAAGCGGCTTTTCACTTCTGTAAGTTATGCGACTTTCTGCAGTTCCGGGATTGACCGGATTGACATATTCCCTGTAAGTTCCGGGCGCAACAACAACCTCATCTCCCGGCATCGCAACTTTCGCCGCTTCGTTTATTCTTTTAAAAGGTAAATTCCTGCTTCCGTTTCCGTCGTGCTCAGCACTTGCATCTACGTAAATTATCATAGGCACCTTCCTTTACATAAAAATAGTTTTTTGGTTCCCGTAAGCTCCTGTCATTTCGCCGTTTTCAGCCTTTAACCGCCCCTGCCATCATTCCTTTCACAAGTTTATCCTGGAAAACGATAAAAAGAGTTATCATGGGAAGCACCGAAAGAGTCAGTACCGCCAGGATTATCGGGATATCAAGCGAATGTTCGCCCTTAAACTGCCCAAGTGCAAGAGGTAATGTCTTTTTCTCGGGAGTAATGAGCAAAGTGTTGGCAAAAGCAAATTCATTCCACATCGAAACGCCGTTGTATATAGCAAGCGTTGAAAGTCCCGATTTGGAAAGAGGAAGTATCATCTTAAAAAAGTTCTGATAGCGGTTGCACCCATCAATTTCTGCGGACTCTTCCACTTCCTTCGGAATCGTTTTCATAAACGCCGTGAGGATAAATACCGACATCGGAAGTGCAAATGCAACATAAGGTCCTATCAGCGATCCGAGCGAGTCGTAAAGTCCGACGGTTGTCGTAAGTTTAAAGATAGGTATAAGCGTTACATGCATCGGAACCGACATCATAGCCACGATCAGCGCGTAGATGAACGCATTTAACTTAAAGCTCATTCTAGCAAGCGGATATGCCGCAAATGCCGAAATGATAAGCATCAGCACGAGCGATATCGCAACCACAATCACACTTCTTAAGAAATATCCAAAAAATCCATGCGAAATAACATTTGTATAATTATTAAAATACCACGGATCCGGCAGATGGAAAACTCCCTGCTGCAGCATATCAAACTGTTTTCTGAACGAATTTATTATCATAAAAAAGAACGGTGTAAGCGTAAGTACCAGCCAGATGCATGCGAAAAATATAGCTACTCCCCACGCGATCCTCGATTTTATCTTGGACTTACGATAATCCGCTTCACTCATATTTGGATTGACCATACTCAATATTCCTCCTTAACCTTGAAAGCTTTGTTAAATATCAACGCGATAGCCGTTATAAGAAGGAACATACCTGCTGCCACTGCTGAACCGTAACCCATATTGAACTGCTGGAACGAGAGCTTGTACATGTATGTAGCCATAAGTTCCGTCGAACCCGCAGGTCCGCCCTGTGTCATGTTCCAGATCATATCAAAATACTTAAGCGAACCTATAAGAGACATTGTGCATGCAGTCTTGAAGATAGGTCCCAAAAGAGGAATCGCAATATGTTTTATATACTGCCATCTTGTTGCGCCGTCGATAATAGCCGCCTCGTAGATCGATGTATCGATGTTTCCGTATCCGGCGATGAAATAGACCATGTAAAAAGGTGTAAACTGCCACGCCATAACGCCTATTACGGTATAAAGCGCATTGGGTGCGGTTCCCAAAAGATCTATCGTAGTTTTTTTACCCATAATAAGCGTAGCGAGTGATGAAACAATACCTCCGTTTGTTGCAAGTGCATATACAAAAAGGAAAGCTATCGCAACAGAACTCATCAGATACGGCAGAAACCAGATGATCTTAAAGATATTGAATTTTTTTCCTCCCGCGTCCAGAAATGTCGCAAGAAGCATACCCATGGGTATCTGCAAAAGAATCGAGAATACCATGACGATCAGATTATGTTTAAAAGATTTCCAAAACATCTCATCTTTAAAGAGTGATACCCAGTTCTCCGTTACCACAAAAATCCTGTCGGATGAAATACCGTTCCACTTATATCCGCTTATCACGAAAGTATCAATGACCGGATAGATTATATATATCGTTATAAGCAAAAGAGCCGGTATAAGAAAGACCGTTGCCGCTTTTGCCGTGCTTTTTGCTCTGGCTTTTGCAAGCCCTATATTATTGTCATTTTTCACATAAACTCCTTCCTGCCGCATTTTCACTTTTTTATAACAGTCGCTGCCCGCAGGAAAAACTCCCCGCAGGCAGCGATCTTTGCGCATTGCTTTTTATTTTCACTGTTCGGCAATAGCTTTCTTCATGGCATCATCATGCTCTTTTCCAATCTCTTCGGGTGTCTTCTCAAGTCCAAACAGCTCAGTCATGCAGTTCTTGTGCACTTCCGTTACCGATGCGGGAAGATACTGATCGTACCAAAGCTGCACGTTTGAAGCATTGAAGAATACATCAGCTATAACCTTCATGTTGGGATCGTCGATATTTTCCTCCATTCCTTTGATAGAAGGCTGTGTTCCGCTTGAAAGCTGGTCATTGTTATATGTGTCATCATTGTAATACTGTGTTGCAAGCACATAGCATGCGTCAAGTTTTTCCTGATCCACAGTTTTATCATCTTTGAAGCAGTTAAATGACATTCCCATACCGATTGCTGTACCGATCTCTACATCCTGAGGAACGCCCTTTGCCTTTGCTTCCGAATCTTCAGGGAAACGGAATACGCCGACATTTTTGTTGTACCACTCTTCGCTGTCCGCTTTTATTCCCGATACCTGCCATGCACCGTGAAGCATCATTGCAGCCGAACCGTCATAGAGAAGTGCTCTGTCCTGGTTATCATCGGCCGAAAGAGAATTTACACCATCGGGGAAATAACCTTTTTTAACCCAGTCCTGAATCTTAGAACCCGCATAGACAAATGCGTCGCTTGTGAATGTTCCGCCGTTTTCCTGTGTATAAGCCGCGTCAAACTCAGCATTTCCAGAATGACGTGCAACAAGATACATGTAATACATTGAGCCTGTCCACTTTGAAGCATTTGCAAGTGAGAACGGAATGATATTGTTTGCTTTTAGTTTCTCGCAAACAGCCTCAAGTTCATCGATTGTTTTGGGTACCTCAAGACCGAGATCTTTGAAGATTGTCTTGTTATAGAAAATATCACAGCCGGAAAGTCCGCCGAAAGGAATCGCAAGCATCTTTCCGTCATATGTCGACTGTGCAACCGCAGCGTCTATAAATTCTGGATGATCATATTTTGCATACATATCGGTAAGATCATTGGCAAAACCTGATTTGTAGTACTCCGCCATAGGACCGCCGCCCCAGTGAACATAGATATCAGGCGCCTGGCCCGAACTCATCGCAACAACAAGCTGCTGTTTATAATTATCATTCTGCTGATGTACCTGATTAACCTTGATATTTGGATAATCTTTCATAAATCTTTGCACAGCGCCTTCCTGAGTGGTCTTTGCGGGATCCTCGGTAGCAATGTCCCAAAGAGTTATTTCAAGCGGCTCAGTCGTAAGTGTCGGAAGATTCTTTCCGTCTGTCTGTTTTCCCGAAGAAGCGCCTGCCTGTGCCGTCGCATCGGCTCCCGATCCGCCTGCCGACGGTGCCGCAGATGATGAGCTTCCACCGCATCCGACTAATGATGTAGTCGACAAAACCATTGCAAAAAAAGTTGCCAATACCTTTTTGTTCATACCTTACCCTCCTATCATATAATTACCTTTTTAGCTTTTTCAGACTATTCTCTGAAAATCTCTCCTTTTAGAAACAATAACCCGTTTCATTCTTTTATATAATTCTATAATAGTTTAGATTTTTCTGCGTGTTAAAAGTTGCTATCGAGCATACCAAAATTGCTTTTTTGTTTGTGCAACATTACGCATTTTCGTGTTTTTGATATGTTTTTCTTGTCATAATGCCGACTTTTAGAGGGAATTTTTGTGGAATATCTGCTATAATAACAGAAATAGCAACAGCACTTTTTGAATTATGTTTTACAGTATCAGGAGATTTTCAAGCAGTATGGGCAGGCAGTATTCAGGCAACAAGGAGAATGTTAAACACAAGATAAACACCAGCTTTCGAATGTTTATAAACAGATTGCATGCCGATTTTCCTGCGCACTGGCATACCGATATTGAAATAATCTGTCCGGAAGAGGCGCCGTATAAGGTCATATGCGCCAATCAGACTTATCATGTAGAGATTGGGGACATTCTTCTAATCTGTCCCGCTGTCATTCACGAGATTTTTTCCCCTTATCCCGGAACAAGAGTATATATACAAGCCGACTTTTCCGGCGTTATCACTTTAAAAGACATGGACAAGGCGTTCCGTCTGATGTCACCTGCGCTTCATATAAAGAAAAGTTCCTGTCCGCCTGAAATATATGATTATTTACGCGGTCGCATCGATAAGATCATGAGACTGTATTTCGGTTCTGCGCCTGCGCTCCATATGAATGAAAAAGAGGAGGATGAAAGCGTTATAGCTTTTACCGAGCTCGATCCTTTCGGCGAACTTGAGATATATTCTCTTCTTATGCAGTTTATAGCTTTCTGCGCAAAGAACATAAGTCTTTTCCGCGATTCGGATTCTTCAGGCTCATCGACAACATTTAAGAACAGCACTTCTCTGAGCAATATCTGCACTTATATTTCCGAGCACTTCACAGAAAATCTGTCTCTTGAATGTATCGCATCACACGCGGGGTTCAGCAAATATCATTTTGAAAGGATCTTCTCCGATTATACAGGCATGACTTTCTATCAATACCTGCAGCAAATGCGCATAAATCATGCCAAGTCGCTTCTTTCAAATCCGGAGCTTTCCGTCACTGACATTTCATATCAGGCGGGCTTTACAAGCTGCACGGCATTTACCCGCGCCTTCAAGAAAAGCACCGGTTATCCGCCGTCACAATTTAGGATCCTTAACGAAGAACAGCATCCGCTCAGTGCAAATCCGCACTTCGCAGATATAAAGCTGTAAGAGAATATAACACAAAGAACCGTAGAAGGCTCTTTTGTGCAGAAAAATAGCGCTACGGGTAAATTAACCTGTAGCGCTCGTGTTTTTTCTTTTTTATCCTTGTGTATAACTCTGAAGTTCAGTGATCTTCGCAATGATTCCTTCCATTGATTTCTTGAACTGTGCAACGAGTTCAACGTTTCGTGAACTTGCTTTGGAAGCCTCGGTTGAACTTGCACTTATCTCCTCACTGGTAGCCGACAGTGTACTTGCGCTGTCAACGATCTCATTGTTTGCGGTACTGAGCGATGTGATGTAATTGCTGATATCTGTGATAGCCTTGCTAAGCTCACCAAGCTTATCCTGAATGAACTCAAACTTCTGCGAAGCACTCTGAGTATACTCAGTTTCACGGTTTGCCGACTGCGAACTTATCGTAGCGCAATCTGCAACGGTGTCAGCATTTGATGTAAGTATCTCGATTATACGAGTGATGTTCTCAGTCTCATTTCTTGTCTGCTCGGCAAGATTTCTGATCTCATCGGCAACTACCGCAAATCCCTTACCTACTTCACCTGCTCTTGCTGCCTCTATGCTTGCATTAAGCGCAAGAAGATTTGTCTGCGATGAAATCGAAAGAATAATGCTTGTGATTCCGCTTACATCCTCTGTATTGGAACGAAGCTCATCAGCGGCTGTCTGAAGATTCTCTCCGGCCTTTCTGGCTTTTTCAACCTCTTCAAACAATGATTCCATAACGCCCATGCCTTCTTTAAGTGCATCCGCAGCCTCATTGTTTATGCCTTCAACAATATCGGCGCTCTTCTTGGTATCGTCAATAATATCCTGAATGTCATGTGTCTGCGTTGTCTGATGTGTAATGGCCTCAGCGGTATTCTGCGTTCCTACCATGATATTTTCCATTGTCTCATCAAGAAGTTCCACAGATTCACCGATAGTCTTAAGCGCATCGCTCACAACAGAAACGTCCTCAACTACGCTTTCCGCAACTTCTGTGATCTTTCCTGTGATAGACTTGTTTTTATCCGAAACAGCCGTAACTTCATCAAGTGATTCTTCAAAAAATCTTGCAAGAAGTCCAAATCCCTTAAGAACTGTCACAACCGTAAGAATCGAAATAATTGCCTCAATCATAACAACTTCGATATCATTCTGAATATTTGCAGAAGTTGCGATCGTCAGGATTACTCTTATCAGATTGGAAAGTGCAAAACCTATAACACCGATCTTCACGCTCACATTGTCAAGCGTAAGAAGAAATACGATCAAAAACGGAATCATGTAGGGATAAGTCGTTCCCGTGTTTCCGCTGTTTAACATTGCACAATATACAATAGAATATGTGATTGCAAGCACTCTAATGTACGTAACTCCGCCCTTACTGATAAACAGATACATTGAATCTGCGATAAATACAAGTATAACCATTATCAAAGGGATTATACCTCTGATGGGCGCAAGATCCGACATTGTTATCTGTGACATCAGACCGACAATAGAAAACAAAGTCGTAATTACGTGAATAAGAAATACTAGTTTACAAGTGCGCTTTAGATGATTTTCCTTCATAGTGCTCTTCCTCCGTTCTACTATATTATAGATTATACAACTTCTTTACGCATTTACGTAAATATTGACAATCTTTACGGATTTTTAGCAAAAAATGCAGAATTTTTTTATATTTTCACGCAATAATCAGGAAACACACCTTTTACATCAGTTCTGAATCTAAAAAGACATCCGTCATACTCTCCGTCAAGTCCTGTTCCTGCCGATGTCACATAAAGAGTCTTCATATCCTCATCGCCAAAACAGCATGACGTAACCTGCTTTGCGGGAATCGGGATTACTTCCAGAAGTTCACCCGTGGCGCCGCTTCTTTTTTCTATGCGGCTTCCGCCCCAGAAGGCAACCCATAGATTGTCCTCGCTGTCAATCGTAAGACCGTCGGAGATATTTTCATCCACGTGAAAGAGCTCTCTTCTGTTATTTATACTTCCGCTCTCCTCGTCGTAGTCAAAAACAAATACGGCATGTTCAAAGGAATCGGAAAAGAAAAATTTCTTTTTATCAAAGCTCCAAGCCATACCGTTGGCAATCTTCGTTCCTTCCACCTTGATACCGATCTTACCGTTATCAAAAAGATACAAATTTCCTTCCGCCTCATGGTCTGAGCCGTCAATCACGGATGCGCCGAACCATATGCGTCCCTTCGCATCTGCTTTGGCATCGTTCGAGCGCCAGTAATCTTTGTATACGTCTTTGAGATCTGCCATCAGGGAGAGCTTTCCGTTTTCATAAGTATATATCCCGTCTTTCAACGCAAGCGCAAAACCTTCCGAATCCGCAAGAGGTATCGCTGCTCCGACAGGCTGCGGCACATCTATACATTCTTTTTTCCCATCCTTAATAAACCATACCTTTTGCCCAATGATGTCTACCCAGGAGAGCCGCTTAAACCTCGGATCATAGTAAGGCCCCTCTCCCAGCGCATATCTCGTACTGTCGACAACTTCAACATTGTATTTACTGCTCATCTCACACCTCCGTAAAAGGATCTGAAACTATTTTCTGTTAACCACGTAAATTCCCAGACTGACAAGTAAAAGAGCCGCAACATACCGCAAGTTAAGCTTATCCCATTCAGCCAGGAAAAAAGCTGACAACAGCGCACCAAATATTGGATTGGAAAATCCGTATATCGTAACCGACGATACAGGATTGTGTTTCAGCAAGATGCCCCATATTGAATAAGCGACCGACGAAATGAGCGCCATATATATGATAAGCAAGATTCCGGCCGGTCTTGTCAGATGAATCCTTCCGCCTGCAATAAAGCCCACAACCATCATGGCAAAGCCGCCTATAAGAAACTGGTATCCGCTAAGCGTCACAGGATTCTCTTTTACAGAATATTCCTTGATAAGCACCGATGAAACCGCATATGATACTGCCGCGATCAGGATAAAGCCCTCACCGTTAAGCGCAAATCCGGCTTCTACGCCGCCGCTTGAAAGGCTTACGATAATAACTCCCGCCGTTCCGAGAATACATCCCACCAGCTTATCGATTGATAAGTGTTCCTGCTTTCTTACAAGGCACGCCAAAAGAATTGCAAAAAACGTCGTCATTCCGTTGATTATCGACGACTTTACCCCAGATGCGTGCGCAAGTCCGATATAGAAGAAAAAATACTGTAACATCGTTTGGAATACGCTTAGCGTGCATACCATCTTCCACGATGTCTTTTTGGGAAAAAGAAATTTCTTCTGAAGCAGGCTTCCGAAGATGATAGTAAGCACACCCGCAATCAGAAATCTTATTCCCGCAAACAGAATCTGCGAAACGCTGTCCTGCGCGCCTATTTCAAACATTTCATATCCCGCTTTTATACTGGGAAATGCGCTTCCCCACAAAAGGCAGCAAAACACCGCCAAAAGGCAGACGACCAATTTATTTTGCAGTAGCGTTCCTCTGCTCTCCCCGGAACTTATCTGCTTTTCTTTTTCATTCATAATTCTTCCCTCTCATAAACGTTATATTTATTATTTGTGACATATCGCTATATCACAGTCTTTTTTCATAGCACAAAAAATCCTGATCATACAAGTAACACTCACCCACTTCATCAAATCCAAATACCGCATACGAGCGGATTGCCTTGGTATTGTACTTGCCAACCAGAATATGAATGCCGTTACATCCGCGTCTCTTAAGCTCTTCCATGCCACGCTCAAGCATTATTCGCGCAAGTCCCTTATTCTGCTCAGTCGGAAGAACCGCAAGTCTTGCAAGCTCTCCCTCAGGCTCAAGATTCTTATTCCAACACGGAAGTCTGTCAACTTCATCATCCTCTTCTACTGAAATTGCTGCTTTTATTATTCCGTCTTCTTTTAATACGAGAAGGCCGTCACGTGCAAAATCCGCATCAATTGTCTCATTTGACGGATAATGCTCATCCCACGGACAAAACTCCCTCCCGATTTGCGCTTTGTACAGCGCCAGTATTTCCTCACGGTCTTGCTCCGTGGCTGTTACGATATTATATTCTTTTTTCATGTCTGATCTAAATTCCTTTTTCTTGTCGTAATATGTATTGCTGTAACTTTTTAAGCATCACACGGCTTGCATTTTCCGAGTCTATTGACTGCTTGATTGGCACAATCATCTTACCCCTGCATTCTTGAACATGAAGTTCAAGAATGTATGCATTTTTGCATCAGGCATTCATCCCATCCACTACTTCCGCAGGCTTAACCGTCACTTCAACCCACGAAGGCGTAAACCCGCTTCTTATCGCATTTTTCGCCGATCTGATATTCGACCACGCACAGCAATAGAACGGAACCTTCCCGCGGCCCAAGATTTCTTTTGCAAGCTTATTCGTAAGAGCTGACGCTATTCCATTCCGCCTATACTCGGGAAGAACATCCACACCTATCTGCCACATATCATCGCAGTCCGCAGAAGCTCCCGCAAATCCCACAAGCTTCTCTCCATCATACGCACCGATCCCAAGTGCATCGAGTTCCTTGCGCGCACTGCAGAGTGCGTTACTCCACTGTGGAAGATACAGTTCCTTGAAATCTTCCGGCCCCAGAATCCTTGTAGCGTATGGACACTCAAGCTCCGGCATCTTATCAATATCAGGCAAAAAGTATTCAGCCATGAAGCATACCTTATGCCCAAGCTTTTCAAGCCTTTCACTTAGCCAATTCAAATTCGGCGTCTCAAAGCAGTGATAAAACTCGAACTTTGCGACGTACTCTTTTACAATATCCGCCACTTCATCCGATGTGGCCGCAACAACATTATTCCCATACGTTACAAAATTGCATGTAATCGGTTCCTTGTAATACTTGCGCCCCTTTTCACCAAGTTTGAAAGGAACAACAATATTTTTATCCGATAAAAAATCTTCCGCGCGGCAACCGTTGTCTTCCGCCGACTGCCGCAGCGCTATTTCAAGCATTTCTTTGTTTGTCATTTTTTCTTTTCCTTATTATGTTATTATCTCTTGTGAATTTTCTTCTGTCGCTACTGTTATTGCGACAGCGCCCCGGCTCCCGCTATTCATAGTTCTCTTTTCATGTTTTCGCGGTTCCTACTTTTTATCCTTATCTTTTGCCATAAGAGTCTCAAGCGCCTTTGCCAGTTGCTCCGCAGGCACCGCCGATATCTTCTCCGCATACTTATTCTGCTTGAGCTCGATTTCTTTCAGATTCTTGGATTCGCTTTCTCTAAGCTTCTTTTCCCTATTCTCTTTATCCATGCTTATCACCCTTTTTCCGAGGTTGTTGACTAAATCTGCTCTTTTTCCTTCTCTTAGTCACTCATCTGCACTAGTCAACTAAAAGTAGACACATTTTCAGAAAATTACACATATATTTTTAAGCATAGTACTCCCTATACTGTTTGGGAGTCAGGTAGTTTAAAGAGTATGCAGGACGTTCTTCATTGAAGAACACGATATAGTC
>JAEEGH010005172.1_pt1 | contig 32949 bp, 49 predicted proteins | sample 9134181 | NCBI WGS metagenome assembly JAEEGH01 (sample SAMN16246544, study PRJNA631951) | gut metagenome | biome: gut microbiome; feature: rumen; material: DP-attached | host: Bos | place: Iran: Karaj | collected 2018-10
ACGAACGAGTGGGTGGACAAGGCTCTCACCGTTGTCGACGGTAAGGTTCTCAACCCGGCCGGCTACGTTTTGATCAAGAAGGGAACCTGATAGAAGGGAGGAACCGCAATGGACAATCTCGAAGCATTAAAGGCCATTTATACGGCCCTGGGCGGTTCAGCCGCTATTCCCGCAGGAGCGACGAACGCAGACGTTCTCGCCCTGATTGCAACCCAGTGCTCGGCCGTTGTAGCCAAGACACTGCCGGCGGTCGGATCCGCCGGTCAGGTTTTGACGACCAAGAGCGGAGCATGGAAAGCAGCAGACATCCCGTCGCAGCTTCCGGCCGTAACAGCAGAGAACGCCGGTCAGGTTTTGACCGTCGGAGCAGACGGCAAGTGGGCCGCAGCAGCGCTTCCGGGTGGCTGATTGAATAACAACAGGAGGAAAATACTATGATTAACTCTAAAAGAGTTGTGAGCGTAACAAGAACCGACCTTCTTTCGCTCTATGCAACCATTTTGCAGATCAAGGGCGGCTTGAGCCTTGCCAAGATCTCCGCAACGAATCCGGGCGAGTTTGTTCTTTCGACCGGCAGCGGAAACAAGATTGCTGACGAGCCGATCAAGAGTCTTGAATTCGGCTCCGTTACGTCGATGGTAGTGTACTTTGTACCGGCGTTCGATTTTGACGGTTTTTATGTGAGTGGCACAAAGAAAGTGCTCGCTGGCGACGATGTAGACGCTGACGGCGCTACGCTTTACACGGCAACGCTTTCCGACGGAACCGTGACGATCGCAAAAATCGGTCTTTAATTAACCAACAACAGGAGGCGACACCATGAGTGAACCAGTAACACCGACGCCCGAGCAGCAGCTTCTTGCTGACGTAAAGGCGGCATTGAACATCGGCGGAACCTACCAGGACGCAGCGCTTCAGCAGTACATCGCGGAAGTAAAAGAATTCCTGGCTGGCGCCGGAGTGAAGGCGGACAAGATGACGCCCGGCCTGATTGCACGAGGTGTCGCCGATCTGTGGGCATACGGAGCAGGAGACGGAACGCTGTCCGACTACTTTATGAAGCGAGCCATTCAGGCGGCGCTGCATAGTTAGGAGGCCGGCATGTATAAGCCACACACTCCGTATAATGTACCGTTTCGCATTTTGACACCGACGGTCTCCGTTTCAAAAGGAGTCCGCGAAAAAAAGAGCTATCAGGAGTCGCAAACAACGCTTTTCTGTTCCTTCCGCACGTTCGGAGGTTCGGAATCGACCGTCAACGGCGTTTATTCCGTTGTCGACACCGCAACGCTCGAGACCTGGTATACACCGGAGCTCACCGCAGCGGTTCAGATTCGGATCCTTCCGACGGATGGAAGCAACGACACCGGCGAACTTTACGAAGTCCTGGGAACTCCGGAAAACATCGAAATGCGCAATCAATATCTACTTTGCAAGGTCAAGAAGATCACCGGAGGCGCCTGACATGGGAAAAAAGTTCGGATTGAATTTTGACGGAGTGGCGGAGCTTTCCGAGAAGCTGGAGCAGCTCGGCGGAGACCTGAAAAAGGTCGCCGAAGAGGCGCTCGAGTTCATTCCGGGAGACGTAAATCCGAAACTACACGCGGCCATGCAGAAGCACAGAGGACACGGAGTCACCGAAAAGTCCATCGTCGAAGGGCAAAAGGTCACATGGACCGGAAACATCGCCAGCATTGACGTCGGTTTTAACTTGAAGAAAGGCGGCATGCCGTCAATCTTCCTGATGTACGGCACCCCGAGGCACGCGCCCGGGAATCAATATGGCGGACCGGTTCGGCCGGGAGCCCAGGAACACCCCGGAATAAAGGCAGACAAAGAACTCTATGACGCAATCTATGGCTCGAAGACGCAGAAGGACATCGCGGCCAAGCAACAGAAGATTTTTACACAAGCAATTCAGGACCTGATGAAATAGGAGGACAAGATGGAGGACAGGCTGATCGAAATCATGACTTCGGTTTTGCTTGCAGCGGAACTGATCACAGACAAGACGCCGGCGGAGGAAATCCCGATCTTTCGACAGGGATCACTCGGCGAATCCGACGACTATCCGCCAACTTTTCTCACGTTCTGGTGCAGCGCGGAGTCGGAGCTCACGGCGTATTCGAACGAGACGGCCACGGTCGTCTGGCGTTTCGACGTCAATGTGTATTCGACAAGCGCGGCGACGGTTTACAGTCTTTGCGACAGTCTAAGGGCAGCCTTCAAGACAGCAGACTGGCAAACACCGGACCGAGGGCACGACGTCGGCAGCGACGAAATCACGCACGTCGGCCGAGGAATCTCGGTCACATATTTACAAACTTTACAAGGAGGACAAAGCAATGCCTGAGCAGCAGGTTTTTGAATTCCGCGGAGTCGATAATCTCTACTTCGCACGCATTCTCCAGGACGACGCCGCCGGCTTTTTGTGTGACACGCCGAAGCGCCTCTCTCCCGTTGCAGAAGTCGCAAAGTCGACAGACAGCAGCAATGAGGCTCACCACTACGACAACAAGCCTTTGATCGTTGTCGCAAGCGAAAGCGCAGACACAATCACCATCACAATGGCGCCTCCGGAGCTTGCCATTCTTGCCGAAATCACCGGCAAAGGATGGGACGCCTCGACCGGAATGCTGATCGACGGCCCTCGGGATAACGCATACTTCGCCATCATGTACCGCACGAAGGGAACTGATGGTCATTATCGTTACGTTTCCCGCCTTAAAGGAACGTTTAACATTCCCGAGGAAGACAACCAGACGGAGAACGACGGAACTGATACCACGAATACGCAGATCGTATTCACCGGCATCATGACCGAGCACGAGTTCACCAAAGGCGTATATGTGAACGGTTCCTGGTCCGCAGGATCCGCGAAGGGCGTTGTCGTTGACGACCGTTATGGCCTCGCCGACCTCGACAGCTTCTTCTCGAGCGTTCAGACGCCCGACAGCATTCAGCCGAGCACCGCAGTTCATGTGACCGGAGTCACGCTCGATCAGAGCACCCTCTCCCTCACCGCAGGCGGAGCAGGCGCAACGCTGGTGGCTACGATCGCACCGTCTAACGCCGACAACCTGAACATCAACTGGTCCACGAGTAACGCGAACGTCGCAATGGTAGACGGAGTCGGAAATGTAACTCCGCTTGCCGAAGGCACGGCCGTCATCACCGTGACAACCGTTGACGGAGGAAAGACCGCAACCTGCACCGTCACTGTGGCGGCAGAATAAACGCTGGTTTTTCTCAATATTTACCCCAAACGGAGCGCGGCGGTCATTGTGCCGCCGCGTTTTCCAACTAAACGAAACGAAACGGAGAATTGAAAAATGGGAATCTTAAAGCTGAACATCTACAAAGAAGACAACAAGAACGAAATCGAAAAGACGTTTACTGCGGAAGGCTACGACCTCATGCTCGGCACCCTGCAGGACATTATGGCAATAATTGACATCGATAAGATCAACAGCGGAAACGAGATGGAGCTCGCGAAGATGGCTATTCGCGGCTTCGATCAGATTGCACCGATTCTGCGCGATGTTTTCCCGGAAGTAACCACGGAAGAGCTCCGGAGAACGAAGACGCGCGAGCTGGTGCCGCTTTTCGTTGCGCTTGCGAAGGAAGCAGTCGGAACCCTTGCACCGTTAAAGCAGCAGGGAAACTGAACACGGCCGGCATTCCGGACAACCGGCCGACAAAAGTCATTCTTTTTGAAATGATTTTTACTCTTTGCGAACGGTTCCCGGGAGTGTCGCCCTTTACGCTACGGAGGGAGCGCGCCCGGGAATTTTTCGAGGTTTACGTCGGAGCCTCCCGCTATCTGAAAGCGGAGGCAAAGAGAAAAAGCAAAAAGCAGGTAATCCGGAAGCCTGCTGGAGACGCATGGTTTTAACTCAGGAGGCGCAATATGCCGGACACTACTGTCACCACAAAATTTAAGGCGGACATATCCGACCTGAAGAAAAACATCCAGGAAGCGAATCGGAACATAAAGCTCGCTAATGCGGAGTTTAAGGCTGCATCGAGCGCTATGGACTACATGGCCGACAGCGCCGACGGAATTCAAAAGAAGCTGGACCAGTTAAACAAGGTCTACAAGGCGCAGAACACCATCCTCGATGCCTACAAGAAAGAGCTGGAGCAGGTCGTCGCGGAACAGGGCGAAAATTCCGCAGCTGCTGACAACCTGCGGATCAAGATTGCAAATCAGCAGGCCGCAGTCAACAAGACGGCCGGAGAGCTTGCGACCTACAATCAGAAACTCGACGACGTAAACAGCGGAATGGCTGGCACCGAGAAAGCCGCAGACGGCCTCGGAGACGCGCTGAAAGACGCCAGCAAGGACGCAAACGACGCGACCGAGGGATTCACGGTCATGAAGGGCGTTCTTGCAGATCTGGCGGCCACAGCGATCAAGGCGGTTATTTCAGGCCTAAAGGACCTGGGAAAAGCGGCAATGGACGCATGGCAGCAGTTCGACGACGGCGTCGACACCGTAATCAAAAAGACCGGAGCGACCGGAGCCGCAGCAAAAGAACTGGAAAACAGCTTCGCGAACGTTTCAAAGAGGATTGTCGCCGACAGCGGCACAATCGGAAACGCGATGGGAGAAATCAATACCCGGTTCGGATATACAGGTCAGCAGCTCGAGGACGCAACTGTGGCATTCCTTAAGTTCTCCGACGTAACCGGAGCCGACGCAGCGGACGCGGTCGCGGACGTAAGCAAGGCACTGGCAGCAGCAGGCATGGAGGCGGACAACTATCAGGAGATCCTGGACGCGCTGACTGTTGCAGGTCAAAAATCGGGCGTTTCCGTGCAGAAGGTAGCCGACGGCCTGACGAAATACGGAGCGCAGACAAGGGCTCTGGGGCTTGACGTTGAGGAAGTAATCGCGCTTTTTGCACAGTTTGAACTTTCTGGCGTAAACACGGAAGCAGCCCTGGCAGGCTTGACAAAAGCGACCGGACTCTGGATGAAAGAAGGAAAAGACGCCGGAGCGGAGCTGCAGAATACCGTGAAGGCGATTCAGAATGCAGGGGACGCCAGCAAGGCCGCGGAAATCGCAATCGAGGCATTCGGAAACAAGGCGGGCCCGGAACTTGCTGACGCAATACAAAGCGGCCGGTTCGAGTTTGACGCATTCACCCAGGCTGTCCGGGAATCCGGCGGAGCCGTTGACCGGACCTTCGAAGAGACGCAGGACGCACCGGACAAGCTGAAGCTTGCCGTTCAGGGCTTGAAGGTCGACCTGGCGCAGACTACGAACGAAATTCTGACCGAGTTCGGTCCGGACATTGAAAAAGCAATCGAGAGCATCGGAACCGCACTCAAAGAGGACATTATCCCGGCGATTAAGAGCTTCGTCAGCTGGATCCTCGACAACAAGTCGGCCATCCTGGCCACGTTGTCCGGAATCGCCGCAGGCTTTGCCGCCTTTAAGATCGCAAAGACCGTTATGGCGCTTGTGAAGGCTTTTCAGGCATTCAAAGTCGCCCAGGAGGGCGCGACCGTTGCGCAGTGGCTGCTGAACACGGCAATGAACGCGAACCCGATCGGACTCATTATCGCAGGAATCACGGCCCTCGTCGCCGCGTTTGCCGTTTTGTGGAACAAGAGCGAAGCCTTCCGGAACTTCTTTATCGGCATGTGGGAAGGCATAAAAGAGACCGTCGGCGCAATTTGGGACGGCATCAAAGCCATTTTTGAAGGCGCCTGGGAAGGCATCAAGATTATTTGGGACGCCGTCGTCGAATATTTCACGGCCATCTGGGAAGGAATCAAGTTCGTTTTTGACGTCGTCGCTGACTATTTCAAAATGATCTTTGAAACCGCCTGGAATTACATCAAGTTAGTTTGGGACACCGTCGTCGGCTATTTCAAACTCGTCTGGGAAGGAATTAAGACCGTTTTCGCGGTCGTTAAGGATATTCTTTCCGGGAACTTCTCGGACGCCTGGGATAAAATCAAGGGTCTGTGGGACAAAGTCGTCGGCTTCTTCCAGGGAATATGGGACGGCATCAAAAAGGTTTTCGAGCCGGTCGGCGACTTCTTCAAAAAGGTTTTCGAGGGCGCGAAAGACACAATCAAGAATATATGGGACGGCCTCGTCGGCATCGTAAAAGCCCCGATCAATTTCCTAATCGACGGCCTGAACGCCTTTATCAAGGGACTGAACAAGGTGCAGATCCCGGACTGGGTGCCCGGAGTCGGCGGAAAGGGAATCAATATTCCGCTGATTCCGAGGCTGTACCGAGGCGGCGTCCTGAAGAAAGGACAGATCGGTCTCCTGGAAGGTTCCGGAGCAGAGGCAGTCGTGCCGCTTGAAAATAACCAGCGCTGGATCGCCGCGACAGCTGCGAGCATGCGGACCGCGCTGCAGGCAGAAGGAATCGGCGGCGGCCTCGGCGGAACCGTAATCAATAACACATTTAATCAAACTAACAACAGCCCGGAGGCGCTCAACCAGCTCGCCATCTACAGACAGACGCAGCGACAGCTCGAGCTTGCAAAGGGCGTATTCAGAAGGGAGGGCCTCGCACATGCTTAAAATCACAGCGACGAATCTCTATAATCAAAGCTTGCAGGTCACACAAAATTCTCTGTTTCGAGTGACGGCGGAGGGCCTAAACCCTCCGACCGGCACTGTATTTACGGCGGATCTTGCGACGAAGGACGGAAGCATCTACAACGCCAGCAAGGTGAACAACCGGAACATTGTTCTCAATATATGGCCGTCCGGCCGAGATATTGAAGCATGCCGACTGGAGCTTTACAAGGTTTTCAAGGTCTCGAAATACGTCCGGCTTCAGATTGAGACGAAATCGCGGAACTGTACCATCGAAGGCTACGTCGAGGACATGCCCGCGGATTTTGACAGCATGGCGCAGCAGCTGCAGGTCTCCATCATTTGCCCGGATCCGTTTTTGATTGCAAGCGCGGCCACGACAGCGAACGCAACGACGGCAGGGACGGCCGTGACCGTTGCCAACGCCGGAGACTTCGAGACCGGCGCAATCTTTGAAATTACAGCGACCGGAGCGTGCACCGGAATCACCATCGCGAACAGCACAACCGGAGAGGCTTTCTCCGTCGACGTTGACATGGTGGCCGGCGACAAGCTTGTCCTGAACACAAAGAGAGGCGAAAAGGCGCTGACTTTGCAGCATACAGGCGAAGATCCGGTCAACATTCTGAACCTGATGGAGCAGGACAGCGAGTGGCCTCTTCTTCAGCCGGGAAACAACTCCGTGCTTTTCGACGCTTCGGAAGGCGGAGCGAATGCGACAATGAAAGTGACATTTTCCGCGCTTTACGGAGGAATCTGACATGCAGGGAACTATTTTCTATTTCCTCGACAGCTCGCTGAACATTCTCGCCGCGTTCGACACTTACAAGAGCGCGATCTTTACGGACCGCTACTGGACACCGGGAGACTTCGAGCTGTATATTCCGGCGACGAAGGCCGCGCTCGACCTTGCCAGGTCCGCATCTTTCGTCACGAGAGCAGACGACACAAGAGTCTGCGGGCTTGTTGAGAAAGTCGGGATCCAAACGAACCGCGCAGACGGTAATTTTATCACCGTTTCCGGACGACTGGCAGCAGCACTGCTCGAGAGGCGCATAGTTTGGCGTCAGACGACGTATAATGGCCGTGCAGAGCGTATTATTCGGAACTTGATAGAAAATGCCTTCATAAGCCCTGAAATCGAAGCAAGGGCCGTTTCTAACTTCGAGCTGGGCGCAGAAATCGGTCTGAACGACGTGATCCGGGTGCAGTATACCGGCGATTCCGTCGGTTCCGCCGTTGAGGCTATATGCAAGACAACCGGAACCGGCTATCGCGTCCGCCTCGATCTGCCGAACAAGAAATTTATTTTCGAGCTGTACCGCGGCACCGACCGGAGCTTCAATCAGAACGTGAATCCGTTTGTTGTTTTCAGCTCCGACTTCGAGAACCTGATCGCCAGCACATACGACGAAGACGCAAGCGGCGCGAAGAACGTCGCCCAGGTCGCCGGAGAAGGCCAGGGAAACGAGCGCGTCAAGGTCGCCGTCGGTTCCGTTTCGGGAATTGACCGAAACGAGACCTTCATCAACGCCAGCACGAAGAGTAACAACCAGGGCGAGATCGACCTTCTGACATACGAGGGCCTGCTGTCCGAGGACGGAGCGCAGAAGCTCGCGGAGCTTGAAGCAAGGAAGCAGATCGACGGAGAAATCGCCCCGAACTACAACTACACCCTGAATCAGGATTATTTCCTCGGGGACATCATACAGATTGAGAACGAATATGGCTATCGAATGACGCCGAGAATCGTCGAAGTCATCGAGAGCTGGAGCTCGGACGGCTACACCTGCATTCCGACGTTCGAGCAGCCGAACACATAGCCGGAACGGTTGCCTCATAATAAACTCCAAATCGCGGAAGGACCGACGCAAAAGCGCCGGTCTTTTCGTTTTGACATTTCATGGCAGCAGGCGTATACTTACGTATACGAACGCATAAATAATCATTGTTTATGCAGGGCGAAAAAGAAGCGGAACAGGACAAAAACGGCGGAGAAAATCACGCCTGGGAAAAATGCGGATTCAGTCAGGTGTCAGCAAAAATCTCTGAAAGCCGCATAAAATAAGGGCTGACGCGTTGACTTTTAATCAAGGTGTCGCGGGTTCGAATCCCGCGTGCTTCAAACCTAAGAAAAACGCCGGAAAGCCTTATTCATCAAGACTTCCGGCGCTTTTTGTTTTGTTTCCGTTTGCGCTCGTTTGTGTTCGTTTAGTGTCAGCAAAATGACAGCAAATCGGACCGTCTGTCAGTCAAAATGTCAGCAGAAAATCGCGTCGATTTTTCCGCGGGCGTTTTCTTTTTCTGCGTCAAGATGCGCATATATTTTCAGAATCATTTGCACGCCGGAGTGACCGAGAAGGGCTCCGGCCTGTTTTATTGAAATTCCGGAGTAATAGAGCAACGTCGCGTAATTATGGCGGAACCAGTACGCGGTTATGCCCGGGATCCCGATCTTTTCCGAAATCTTCCGCCAAAAGCGGACATAAACCGATTTTGAGAAGCCCGGGAACAGGAGCTCCGTGCTACATTTACATGCTTTTGTCCGTTCATTGTACCACGGCCGGATCCGTTGAACGAGCGATTCAGGCAGCGGAACCATGCGCAGCGAGAGATCCGTCTTTCCGCACGGACGAATCACGGCGGAATTGTCCGGGAAGACAACCGTCTGGCGGACCGAAACATTGCATTTTTCGAGGTCGACGTCGCAGATCCGGAGCCCGAGAGCTTCCTCCCGACGCAGGCCGCAGCCGTAAAGGAGCATCACGAAACATTCCTCGCGGGCATCATAGGGCGCCGCCATTATTGCAACCAGCTCAGGCGCACCAAACGGCCGACGTTCGATTTTTTGCGTTTTAGACGGTAATTCTATCCATTTACACGGATTTACCGCGAAAATGCCAGAATCTGACGCCCTGTCGCAAGCCTGACGCAAAAGGGACAACATTATTTCAGCCGTTCGCCGCTTTCCGGCGAGAGTGTTTACCGCCTTTTGTATTTCCGCAGGAGTCAGATCGCGCATGCGGAGACCGGCAAAAAGCGGCCGGATATGATACCGAAGGCTGCGCTCATACATGGCGCGGGTGTTTTCCGATCGGGCTGCCTTATACGTTGAAATGAAGTCCTCGACATAGTCTACAACGAAACCGGAGCCGGAGCTGCGCGCCATTTCCGCCTTCGCGTTTCGGATCTTCGCTTCCAGCTCAGCTACCGTGCGCCCGTAAAAGCTTTTTATGATCCGCCGGCCGTTTTCGTCATAACCGGCCCGGAACTGGTACTGATACCGACCGTCAGCACGTTTGGAATATTTAGCCATAAGATCACCCCGCTTTCGTCAATTTGTTTTCTTCAGCAGTGCGATGTAATCCCGGAGAAGGTCCTTTTGTGCTGAGTTCAGGTCCTGAACCTCGACAAGAAGATCCGCGTCACCGTTCTTTACGACATAATCGACCGGCGGAGCCGCCTTCTTTTCCATCGGGACATCGAAGCCCATGAGCCAAGCTTCAGAAACACCGAGCGCCTGGCCGAGCACCAAGAGCTTCCATTGATTCGGCTCGACTTTTCCGTTCACATACAGACTGATGTGCGATTTTGTCATTGTAACGCCGTATTTTTCGCAATACGGAGCCACCATGGCGACAAGGTCACGCTGTCGCAGTCCTCGCTGGTTCATAATTTCCCGGAGCCTTTTTGCAGTGTTCGAAACCCGCAGATCCTTCATAATATCACCTCCCCTCAATGCGATTTTACCATACTCGTCGAAAAAATAAAACATTTTTAGTTAAAAAAGCATAACTTTGTATTGACACGCGAAACAAAAAGGAGTATAGTCGAGGCATAAGTTTAACACATTAAACGAAAGGAGAACAACAAAAGCACATGAAAACAGAGCTTATTTACAACAAGCTGCGCGGAAGAATAGTCGAGAAATATGGCACGCTAAACCGCTTTGCAGAAGCTATGGGCTGGACTTTAACGACGCAGCAGCACAAGCTGTTAAACCGAAGAGCATGGGATCAGGACGAAATCATGCAGGCATGCAGCCTTCTTGATATAGAACTCCATGAAATCCCGGAGTATTTTTTTACCCAAAAAGTTTAACGCATTAAACTACACGGAGGACGCGAGAATGTACCCGAAAAGATGGATGACAATAACAGACCTGGTCAGGCAGGGCATTCCGAAGCGGATCCTTTACGAGATCTGCCACACGCCCGGACAGCGGCTCGCGGTTCAGTACGAAAAGGGCGGCAAATGGCACATTGACACAACGAAGCTCGACGACGAGCTTAAACGGAGGGCAATCTGAATGAGCAGGAAAGACAAAATTCTGACCGGAATCGAAATCATCGCGGCGCTTGCCGTCGTTCTTTTCCTTTTCTCAAAGGTCGAAGAACCGACACCGAAGCGCGCGGAGGATCCGGACGACAAGACCGGTCGCATATACTGGGCCGATCCGAACGCTCCGGACATCACGGCAGCAATCACAAACACGCCGACGCCGACCGTTACGCCCTGGCCAACGTCAACGCCGAAGCCGACTCAGGCACCCACGTCAACACCGGAGCCGACAACAACGCCGGAACCGACGCCGAAGCAGGCAGGAAAAGGCCACACGTTCAAACCTTACACCCGTTACACGGCATACAACCTGAAGAGCTCGCAACAGTACAAACTGCAGCAGATCGCGAAGACGGCGGAAAACGGAATCCGCGTTGTGACGGATCCGCTCGGAAATAACCGTTACTGCGTCGCACTCGGCACGGCATGGGCTGGAGGACAACCGAAGCACATCGGGCGCTGCCTTGACGTATACATGGAGAACGGAGCAGTCCTGCGCTGCGTGCTTGCGGACGTAAAACGCCAGGAAGACACGGTCGACGGCGCGAACCTGTACGGAAAGACAAACAACGACGTGCTGGAATTCATTGTCGACGGACAGAAGATCTCACAGGCTGTAAAAACGACCGGAAACGTATCGAACGCCGGACCGGAGTTCGTCGGCGGCGTTAAGAGAATAGAGGTTTTCGACTTATGGATCGAAGGATTCGGAGGCTGAACATGAACCCAAAACTCGCACCGTGCAACGGGTGCCAGGAAAGACACCCTGGATGTCAGACAGACGCCTGCCCGCGCTGGAAAGAATGGCACGAATGGCAGCAGGCCCGGAAAACCGTAATTTTTAAGAAAAGATGGCTCGACACTGCACTCCGGAAGGTCGGAAGCAGCAAGGGCAAGGAGAAGCGCCCGGCGCGACTTCTGCAGAACAAATCGCACAAGAGGGAGGGAAACCGTGAACGGATGGAGACGAGGATGGACGAGAGTGACCGGATCCGGAAAGAAGTACGGAAACGCGAAGAGTGAAGTCGACGGAGAGCTCTTCGACAGCAGAAAAGAAGCCCGGCGTTATATAGAGCTGCAATGGCTCCTGAAGGACGGCGCGATTAAAGACCTTCGGAGGCAGGTCCGGTTCGTTTTGATACCGGCGCAGCGGGAGCCCGACATAATAGGCCCGAGGGGCGGCAGGAAGCCCGGGAAGCTGATCGAAAAAGAAGTGGCCTATATGGCCGACTTCGTCTACACGGACACCGAGACCGGCGAAACGGTCGTCGAAGACGTAAAAGGTTATAAAGGCGGCGGCGCATACGCAGTTTTCTCACTCAAGAGAAAATTGATGCTGCACGTCCACGGCATAAGAATCCGCGAAATATAGGAGGCAAAAAATGGCAATCGACTACACGAAAGAAACAAAGAAGGTCCTCGAGAAGATGAAGGACGTCACGAAAACGCTCCGCTATTTTCCAAAAGTTATCACAGAGGACAATCAGAAGCTTCGAGACAACCTGCTCAAAGCATATAAAAACACGCTCGAAAGCGACCTTCTCGACCTTTTGAATGCCCTGCTTGACTGGAACGACGCAGGAAATCAGATCTTCGAGGAAAAGACCGAGCCGAAATGTGAAAGAGGCATGGCAGCAGGTTTTTCATGCGAAATTTGCGCAGATTATGACTGCGAATCTAACCCGGAGGGCAAAGTATGAGGATATACATCAGCGGCCCGATCAGCGGGCGAGACGCCGCGACCGTCAGGGAAGAGTTCGACGCGGCGGAAAAAATGATCCTGGACCGAGGACACATTCCGGTCAACCCCGTCAGAATCGCGGCGGAGATGCCTCCGGACTCGGAATGGAAGGACTACATGGCAGCAGATCTTCCGGCGCTTTTTCATTGCGATGCAATTTACCAGCTTTCCGGATGGAAAAGAAGCCACGGGTGCCAGCTCGAGAACATGGCCGCCATATACGCGAGAATGCCGCGCTATTGCAGCCTGCTTCCGGTTCCGTTTGCAAGCCCGGTCCTGGAAAGCATACACAGGAGGAAAAAATAAATGGCTGACGTTAAATGGATAAAGCTCGCGTCGGACATTTTCAACAACAGGAAAATCCGACAGATCGAGGCGCTTCCGGACGGCGACGCAATAGTCGTTATATGGATCAAGCTGCTCTGCCTCGCCGGAAACATAAACGACTGCGGGCTGGTTTATTTCACGAAAGAAATACCTTACACCGAGGAAATGATGGCGACGCAGTTCGGCCGGCCGTTGCAGACGGTAAGGGTGGCGCTACAGGTTTTTAAGAGCTTCAGGATGATTGAAATCGAGAACGACATTCTGCACATATCAAACTGGGACCGCTACCAAAACATCGACGGAATGGAACGGATCCGAGAGCAGAACAGAATCCGAAAACAAAGGGAGCGCGAGCGAAAAAGACTGGCTCCGCCTGACGAACAGAAAGGAATCGAATCCGTGACATGTCACGTGACCGTCACGGAAAGTCACGCAACAGATATAGATATAGAAAAAGAAGAAGATATAGAAGGAGATAAAGAGAAAGAAGAGATTAAAAGAGAAGAAGCTGCCGCTTCTTCAAAACCAACGCGAACTAAAGAGCCGAAACATCAATATGGCGAATATAAGAACGTTTTACTGACCGACACCGAGCTCGGAAAGCTTCAGGCGGAATTCCCGACCGACTGGCAGCAGCGGATAGACAGCCTGAGCCGCTACATGAAGAGCACCGGGAAGGTTTACAAGGATCATCTCGCAACAATCCGGAACTGGGCACGGATGGAAGCAGAAAGAAACGGCGGCGGAACCAGGGCACCGAGACAGGGAAGCGCGGAAGACCTGCGCCGGAGCTACGACCTGCTCGCAGAATTTGCTAAGGAGGACGGAAATGAAAACATTTGAAGAATTCAAGAAGCATAAAGCGGCCGAGCTTATAAACGAAAGGCAGAAAGCCCTGATGCAGCATGCGCTCGGCATGGATCACCGCGACACATACAAAAGAGCCGGACGGGAATGGTACCGGCCATATAGAAACTATTACGACGCAGGAGGAAACGACGCGGAGTGGGAAAACCTGGTCAAAAAGGGCATCGCGGAGAAGCGCGACGGCCGCAACGGCGGCACCTGGTACTGGGTGAGCAAGACAGGCCTGGCAGTGTTGAGCGCACTGCTCAACATATACATTTTTTCGGATAACAGCGACTGCGCGGCAGACGCGAAAAACGACATTATCGAGATTTTGATCGAGCACGAATGTTACAGCGGATATGGCTGCTGGCTCCCGCTCAGTGCGGAGATAATAGCTACCGAATGCAGACTTCCAATAACAGTCACCCGGGAAGCCCTGCGGATCCTTTGCGAGGACGGCATCGCCGCGCATACCTATTACGGCGAAGGAACCGAGGACGGAGTCATGTGCACGCACGGTTATGAAATCACGAAAAAAGGAATCGCGGAGAACAAAACTCTTTACGACAAAAAATGGAAAGAGGAATGCGACCGCATAAACAAAATGTTGAGAAACGAGGATGAAGAAGAATGACAGAAGCAGGCTGGGAATGGATTTTACACGAAATCACAACAATGCTTGTCGAGATGCCGGAAGAGCCGATGATCGCCATTGAAGCGAAAGCATGGATGGATGGCTACTTAAAGGCACAAACGGACATCCTCAAGCGGATCGAAGAAATGAGCAAAGGACAGAGAGACTAAGGGAGGAAAAAACATGGGACTCACAAAAGAAGACGCCGGCATGATTGTGCAGGACTACAGGCTGGCAAAGAACAAGGAAGAGCAGATCAAGATCATGTCACAGCTTTATGCAATCAGCACGGCAGAAATCCGCGGGATCCTTTACCGCGCCGGAGAGTACAAGGTCTCAGGGAACGCCATCCGACAGGCGCTGAAAAGACTGCAGACCGGCGGAAAGAACAACACGCTCGGGACGTTAAGGCTCTGGTTCGCGGCTTTTAAGGACTGCAGCTCGAAGCAGGCAAAGAGGATCCTTCAGGACTACAGAGAAATGCCCTGGGACGGCGCAATCCCGGACGAAGAGTTCCGAAAGGCACTGGAGAAGAAGGACGAAGACGAAGTCGAAATCATGGCAGCAGGACCGGAACCTGAGCCGGAGAAACCGGCGGAAAAGACGGACGTCGAGCCGAGATTCAGCGCAGAAGAGCAGAAAATGATCATTTACGGACTAACAAGGCTCTACGTCGAAAAAGACCAGGAATGGCGGAAGATGAAAGAAAACGCGGACGAGAAGAAGCGGAAGCTGGAAGAGGCCGAAGCCGAATATAAAACCGCGAAAGAGGCGGAAGACCTGGCAGCAGCCTCGATGGCTGATCTTGAAGCTCTGATCGGCAGGCTTCAGGCAGAGGAACCGGAACAGAAGGCAGACGACCTGAGCGAACAGCTCTGGTCGGAGTTATCGGGCGAGAAATAGGAGGTTTACATCATGGCAAAATTGAAGCTCACGGCGGAGAACGCCGGTCAGGAAAGAGTCCTGAAATATCTTGAAGAGAACGCCAGCGACACGCTGACCGAGAAAATAAACGGCGGCAACAAGACAATGGCGGGCTGCTGGACCTACATCGTAAGCAGGGCACGGAGCCTTGCAAAGAACAGCTGCGCATGCGTCGAGGACGCCGAGGTCTACGGATGGGCCGTTCACTACTTCGAGGAAGACGACCTCAGCAAAGAGAAACCGGAACCGGCGAAGAAGAACGAAGAAGTGGATCCCAGGATTCACGAAAGATACATGAAGACACTCGAAGAGAAGGAGGAAAAAGCCCGCAAGGAGCAGGAGAAGATGGAAGCGCTCCGGAAGAGAAACGAGGAACGCGAGGAAAGAGTCAGGAAGAAGCTCGAGGAAGAGCAGCGGAAGAAGGCCGGAGGCATTGAAGGTCAGCTGAGCCTGTTCGACCTGTTAGGAGGCGAGTGACATGTGCAGAAGAGATCACGAGATACCGAGAGAATACTGCCCGATTTTGCCGCTCCGGGAGATGCGGACGCCCGCGGCCGTCAGGAGATACGCGGAGAAGTTCGCAACCTGCAACATCAATTGGATCTGCTGGCTCCAAGAACACCAGGGAACGCTTCTCGCCCGGACATTTGCGGTTAAGAGGACAAGGAAGGAAGGCCTGCAGATCTTCGAGTGCATGAGAGAGGTTCCCGGGTGCGGCCTGTTTTTGCAGCGCAACATGTGGTTGACCTGTATGTCGGGATGGCAGGCATGGTTCCCGGCACCGAACGAAATCATGGACTGCGAGTGGCGGAGCGTTGACGTCAGGAAACGCCCGGGAGTCTTTATGCAGATCATAAACCCGGAAGCCGTGAAAGAATGTTTCACGTTTCAATATTGCGGATGGGACCCGGCAAGCGACATCGAGCTGCTCGACTACCTGCATCTGTGGATCGAGAATCCCGGCGTTGAATACTTTGCGAAACTCGGTCTGAAGCCGAAAGCGATGCTGGTCAAAAAGGCAACAAAGGACGGAAACTTCCGCAAATGGCTCCGGAGCCTGACGCCGAAGGAGATAAAAGACATAAACAGGTGCGGTCCGACGGCGGCAATCGAGGCATACAAGACGCACAAAGAAATCTATCGCTGCGATTTGGAACTCAGCAATGCAAGAAAACTCCGCAACGAGATCCGGAGATACGCAAAGCCGGTCCTCGAAGCAGGATGGAGCGCGGAAAAGGTCAGAGACTATCTGATCGGGACGCGGAAGAATGAAGGGAAGAAAGTCCCGTCTTACATAATCCCGGACCTGGCACCGTATGCGGACTATATCAGCGCCGTCGTTTTCCTGCATCTCGACATTCACGATACAAAGGTCGCCTTCCCTTACGAGTTCCGGAGAATGCACGACCTGCGGATCCTGCAGATGAACAGCATGAAGGCGGCGGAGGACCGGAAGGCAAAGAAGGAAATGGTCGAACGGTTCCGCGACAGGGCAAAGGATCTCAAACGGTTCGAAAAGACGGCGGACGCATTTTGCATTATTATCCCGACGAATCCGGACGATCTGAAGAAAGAGGGAACAGCCCTTCATCACTGCGTCGGCGTCATGGGCTACGATCTGAAGATGGCCAACGGCCGGAGCTTCATCGCTTTTTTACGGCAGGCGGACAAGAAAACGGTTCCTTTTGTCACGATTGAATACAACCTCGAATCAAAAAGACTCCAACAGTGCTATGGGAAAAACGACAGCCGGCCGCTTCCGGCGGCTCAGAGATTCGCCGAGGAATGGGCGGCGAATGTGACCAAGCGTCTGAATGCGGAAGAAGCCAGGAAGAGAAAGAAGGCGGAAGAGGAAGCCCTGAAGCAGCTGATGGATCCGCTCAATCCGATTTATAAGGACGGCGAAGAGCCGAGAAGGGAGGCGACAGCATGAGAGTGGCAATTTGCGAACGTTGCGAACATTATGCAAGAAAAAGATGGAGCCACGCGCACACAGGCGCATCAGGAAGGCGCGTCGGATTTACGCATGCCTACGGTTATTGCAAAAAGGCGGAGAAAAGATGTTCAGAAGTCAAGGCCTGTCCGAAATTTGCAGAAGAGAATCCGAAGCTTTTGGAAGAATGGAGGCAGACGCAGTGAACATTTACTGGTGCGATCCGGACAAGCAGAGACCTTTCTGCAAGAAGCCGGAGCGGTTCTGCGGTACATACTGCACGATGACGTATAATCAGGACTATTCAACCGGAGAACCGCCGCTCACGCCGGAAGAAGTCGACGCGGAGAACGAACGGATCCGGGAACTTTACGAGGCAGACAGAAAAAAGAAGGCAGAAATGGCAGCAGGAGGAAACGGAAATGGATGACAAGCACAGGAGCGAGAAGCTGGACGTCCTGATCGGGAGCCGAGTCGACATCACGTTCAGAGACGGAGAAAGACTGACCGGCGTGCTCGGATATGACGACCTTTATCGAATCGGCATGTATTACATACAGACATGGCGCGGGACGATCTACTTCAGAAAGAGCCATGTGGCGAGGATCCGCGAGGAAGGAGGGGCAAAATGAGTAACACGAACCAAAGGCACAGAAGCAGGAAGCTTGACGCCTTAATCGGACAGAAAGTAACGGTTATATTTTGCGATGAAAACATAGTAATCGGCGTGCTCGGGTTTTGCGAAATAACAGACCTGCAGGCAGGGCACCGGGCCGGCTATTATTTCCTGGAGAGACCACAGGGAGACGTAAACTTCAGAAAAAGCCACGTTTACAGGCTGTGGCCAATGGGTGAAACGGTAAAAACGGGAGGGCTGAGAATATGATCGTTATAGCGTTTATAGTTTTGATTTTTCAGGCGCTGACGCTGGCAGGCGTTTTGACGCTGATGGAGGAAAAAGACCGAAAGGCAGGAGAAAAGCGCAAAAAACACGTTTACAGGAAAATGAGCGAACCGGAAGCTCGGCGGATCCTCCGGGACCTTGCGAACGAAATGATGATCACGGCAGAAGAGACCGCAGCAATCGACACGGCTCTCGCGCACTCCTGGCGCTATCTTGACGGGCCCTGCGAATACGACAACCCGGAAATCAGGTTCCCGGAGGAAGAAATCAAAGCCTACCTTGAGAACGGCCAGAGGTACAAAGGAGAGGAAGGAGCAGGAAATGGCAAGTTTTAACGACTTCGGCTATGTGGGAAAGAAGACCGGAACCATAAAGGCGGCATCAATGAACGGCTACAACGGGGAAGTCAGGATTTTTGACCGGATCTTCACGGTCCGCTATGAGCTTTACATTTTTGACGCAGCAGGCAGGACGATATTTCACTCATACAGCGCGAACATCAGAACCAAAGAGCAGCTGCAGAAGTTCGTCGACGACTTCCCGCGGTTCCGGCGGGAGATGGGAGGCGGGAAATGATGGACATATTACGCCAGGCATGGCAGCAGGGAACAGAAGCGGCCGCAGAGCTGATCATCGCAGTCCTGATTTTTGTCTGGTACATTCGGCACATTATAAACGGGGTGACACAATGAACGGAAAATGGACACAAGAGGAAATCCTGGAAGCGATGGAGAAGATGAAAGCCCGGTTCCTTCAGAACGCCGACTATTTATTCTGCAACCCGGAAGACAAAGACGAGCTGGAAAAGATCATCGGAGACAGGCTGAACGTGCGAAGCGCAGAAGGAATCGAGAAAGGCAGGATTTATCTTGTCGCCCGGGAATTTATCGAACAGTATAGGCCAGGGCTTATCGAACAAGAAACGGAGGACAAAGCATGAACAGGGCGGAATTCGCGACAATCGCCGCGGCAATGCGGAACTACTACCCGAAGGAAATGCTCTTTACGACGCCGGAGATGATCGCCCTCTGGTATGAAGCCCTCGAAGATCTGAGCGCGAAATCGGTCGAGAGCACGCTCCGGGAATGGGTGAAGACGCACAACTGGAGCCCGAAGATCGCAGAGATCAGACAGCTGGCAGCAGCACAGGCAGAAGGAAGAATCACAGACCTGAACAAAGCAGCCGAGCTCGGCAGGGCAATCGAGGCGCGAGGATTCGAAGACGCGGTCGAACGGTTCCTGCAGACGGAAAGACCAGGGAGCCTGAGAACGGCAGTCCTACAGGCGAAAGCACAGCGTCAGCGCATAGAGGAACACAAGGAAGAACCTGAAAGGGAAGAACCGACATGGCAGCAGGACCGAGAAGGAGGCGCCGGATGAACATTGAGCAAATTATCAACGAGGCAGCGGACCGTGCGGCGAAGCGAACAATAGCCGAGCTGCGGAAGAGAGGACTGCTTCGGGAGAATAGCTACTACAAGCGGACCGAGACGCTGCTTCGAATGTACGGCGAAAACAACGTAAACGGCGAACAGGCCGCAGCCGTTGAGCGCGCCCTGGCAGAAATAAGCGGCGAGACATACGCCGAAGCCGTGCAGCTGTACTACTTCGCCGGTAAAACAAACACCGAGGTCGCCGAGATGATCCACACGAGCGAAAGGACGGCGGCGAGAGGCCGGCAAAGGCTCGTTCAGAAGCTGAGCGCAAAGCTCGGAAAATTATGACCAACTTGTCGCATTTTGTCGCAGCGACAAATCACTGACACCCAGCAAGCCCTTATTTTATAAGGCTTTGCCGGGTGTTTGTTTTGCCCGAAAATATTGTCCTTGTGTGGCGGACATTTTTGCTTTTACAATTATAGTGACAAAGAAGTGAAGGGAGAAGGTAACCATGACATTTGCAGAATACATCAGACCGGAGCTTTTAATCCTGGTGCCCGTGCTTTATGTGCTGGGCGCAATCATCAAAGACAGCGCTGCCATTCAGAACAGATATATCCCGGCCATTTTGGGCGGAGTCGGAATCGCGTTGTCTTTGCTTTATGTTTTGGGGACAGGGGACTTTTCAGCAACCGGAGTTTTTACGGCAATCACGCAGGGGATCCTCGTCGCCGGCGCTGCAGTTTACACGAACGAGCTGATCGTTCAGCTGATAAAGAAGCCGGAGGACGAAAGCAATGGACAGTGAAATCATCGTCGCAATATGCGGCTTTTTAGGATCAGCGCTCGCTTCCTTCTCAGGCTTTAAGCTCGCCCTGTGGCGAATCGGAAAGCTCGAAGAAAAGGTCGACAAGCACAACAACGTTATCCAGCGGACATTCGTCCTCGAGGAACAGATCAAGGTCGCAAACCACAGGCTCGACGACCTCGAGAGACACGAAGAGCAAAGAAGAAAGTAAAAACACATGGGGAATATTGAGAACTTAAAAATAATATACAAGTCGGTCGAGGACTTAATCCCATACGCCGACAACCCGAGAAAGAACGACAAGGCCGTCGATCTTGTGGCCGAAAGCATACAGCAGGTCGGATTCAAAAACCCGATTATCACGGACGGCGACGGCGTTATAATTGCAGGACACACAAGGCTAAAAGCAGCGCGCAAGCTCGGCCTGAAAATGGTTCCCGTTATTGTTGCGGACGACTTGACGCCGGAGCAGGCGAAGATGTACCGGCTCGCAGACAACAAGACCGGAGAGGCCGCGGACTGGGACCAGGAAAAGCTCGACAAGGAGCTGGAGGAACTTTATCAGGCAGGCATCGACATGTCCGTGTTCGGTTTTGAGCCTTTACAGGTCGACGTCGGAGACGTTGTCGACGACGATTATGAGCCCGAGATTCCGGAGGAACCGAGATGCAAACGCGGGCAGCTGTGGGCAATGGGCCGGCACCGTTTAATGGTCGGAGACAGCACGAGCCCGGAAGATTTGAAGATCCTGCTCGAGAACGCAGGCGGAACCGTTGACATGGTCGTTACCGATCCGCCATACAACGTCGACTATGACAGCAAAGAAAAAGCGCTGCTTCTATTTGTTTCAAACAAGAGAGTCGAAAAAAATCAGCTGACCGGAATCCAAAATGACTCAATGGAAGCGGGAGAATTTATCGAATTTCTGACAAAGGCGTTCACGCTAATCAAGCAGGCCCTGAAGCCTGGCGGAGCTTTCTATATTTGGCTGGCAGCGATGAGAACAAGTGAGTTTTTGCAGGCGGCGGCGGCGGCGGATCTGTTTGTTCATCAACATCTTGTCTGGGTAAAAAATCACTTTACGCTCGGCTTCTCAGACTACAAGTGGCAACACGAACCGTGCCTGTACGGATGGACAGAAGGCGCAGCACATTATTTTAATCACAGCGTCTATCCGTCGACGGTAAATCAGGAAGAGCTCCCGAACATGAAAAAAGAAGAGCTCGTCGAAATAATCCGGAACCTGTTAAACGACCAGACGGACGTGATCCGGCAGGACAAACCGGTCAAAAGCGATCTACACCCGACGATGAAGCCTGTGGAGCTTTTCGCCGGACTGATTGCAAACAGCAGCCAAAAAGGAGAGAGCGTGCTGGACCTTTTCGGAGGATCCGGGACCACGGTCATCGCGGCGGAGCAGCTCGGTCGGACAGCATACGTCATGGAGCTCGAGCCGAAATATGCGACGGTCATCCTGGACCGCTATGAAAAGTTCACGGGGCAAAAGCCGGAGCTTTTACAAGGGTAAATTGAGAATCGACAAACGCAGGGAGAGTGCGTGCGCTCTGCGTAATAATTGAGGCACGCAAACAAAAAGGAGTGACGGCAATGAGCCTCAACAGCGGACAAAAGCCGCCGAACAAATATGAAGAGCTGGTCCTTCCGCACCTGCAGGAAATCCCGCAGATGGTAGATGAAGGAAAAAGCGAAAGAGAAATCGCAGCGGCGATGGGCGTCGCGTTTTGCACGCTTCGAAGATACCGGAAGCAATACCAGGAGCTCGACGAGGCGCTCGCCAGGAAAAGCAAATGGGAGGCGCTAATCCTTCCGCATCTTGACGAGATCCCGAACATGTGCCTCGAAATGACACAAGGGCAAATTGCAGACACACTCGGAATCAGCCGGAGCATGTGGGACAATTACAAGGTCATGCACCCGGAGCTGAAGGAAGCCCTGTCAAAAGGAAAGGAAAAGCTCGTTCAGGAACTAAAAGACGCGCTGCGGAAAAAAGCCCTCGGCTTCCGTTACGACGAAACAAAAACGACGCAGCGGAAGGCTGGAAATCAAACGCAGGTCACAATCGAAAAATATGACAGATACAGCCCGCCAGACATCGGCGCGATTCATTTACTGCTGAAGAATAACGATCCGGAGTGGCGAAATGACGACTTCGAGACAATGGAGCTGAAAAAGAAGCAGGTCGACATCGCGCAGCAGAAGGCAGACGAACAGACCTGGTAAAAGGAGGACAACATGATTATTCCGAAAATCATCCCGGGAAAAACGGCGGAAGGCTTGATCGAATACACGACCGCAATGCTCGGGCAGGCATACTGGATGGGAACCTTCGGACAGACGGCGACGCAGGCGCTCCTGAATTATGAGCGCGGCCGCTTCCCGAACAGCTACAAGGCGACGGACTTCGAGTCACAGTTCGGACAGCGAGTTCACGACTGCGGCGGACTTGTTAAAGGTTATATGTGGAGCGCGACACCGACGTCGGCTCCGGTTTACAACGGATCCCAGGACTGTGATCCGAGGCTGTTTTTTGAGAACAGCAAGATAAAAGGAGAAATCAATCACGCGACATTCGCAAAGACGGCGAAGCGCGGCGTTTTGGTTTATACCGGGAACCTGGATCATGTTGGAGTATGGACCGGCGAAAAGATCCACGAGGCGAAAGGGCATGCTTACGGAGTGGTCGCATCACCGCTCACGACACGGTTCAAGCTTTGGAGCGAATGCCCGTTCATTGAATATCCGGCATCGCCTGAGCCGTCGCCGGTTCCTGCAGGAAAAATCCTGATCGACGAGCCGCCGATGATTCGGAGAGGAAGCAAGGGAAAGGCCGTCGCCGTATTCCAGCAGATCGTCGGAACGGATCCTGACGGAGACTTCGGACCGAAGACAGAAGCTGCGGCGAAAGCGCTGCAGAAGTCCGCGGGAATTGAGGTCGACGGAATCGTCGGCCCGATCACATGGGCGGCCGCACTGAATACGCTTTAATCGACTTGCCATGATAAACCAACGAGGCGCGACTCCCTGCAGGCCGACGCGGCCTGCAGCGGTTCCGCGTTGAAGGGAGACGCAAGTGTTCACGCTTGAAACGTTTTATAAAAGCAAAGAGTGGGAAATCTTCAGGCAGGTCATCATCAACGAGAGGACAAAGCCAGACGGTCACATTTACGACGAAGAAACAGGAAAGCCTATTGTAAAGCCTTACGACCTGATTCTGCACCACAAGGAACCGCTGACAGAAGAAAACGTCAACGACGCAACAATCGCTTTCAATCCGGCGAACATTGAAGTCGTATCGCACAAAACACACAACAGGATCCACGACAGACTCGGCATGGGACGCCGGGAGGTCTTCCTGGTCTACGGTCCGCCGCTTGCAGGAAAGACGACCTGGGTGCAGGACTCGAAGAGTGACGGCGACCTTGTAATCGACATGGACAACCTATGGCAGGCAGTAACAGGGCTGCCAAGATATAGCAAACCGGCGAAGCTTCGCTCGGTCGTTTTCCGTTTGAGAGATGATCTGCTTGACGCGGTAAAGCATCGCTTCGGGAAATGGACGAAGGCCTATATCATCGGCGGCTACCCAAGCACCGGAGAGCGCGAGCGCCTGACAAAAGAATTGCAGGCGACGCCGGTCTTCATTCAGGCAACACAAGACGAATGTATGCAAAGGCTGCAGGAGACTGAGGACAGAAACCGGGACGAATGGGCGGAATATATCTCCGAATGGTTCTCCCGATACACCCCCCCGGTCGACTGATTTTTCGGGCTTCGGGGGACTGTTGAGGGGACCTTAATTCTCGCAGAATCCGAAAAATCGAGATTTTGATTTTTCAAACCGCAAAAAATTATAAAAGACGATAAAGAACAGGAAGAACCAGAACCGGATCGGAAAGACCAGGAGGAAGACGAAAAAACATGAAAAATATTATTAGTTTTTCCGAAGATTTTACACCGATCCTGCTGATAAACGAAGAAGCGACCGAGGCACCGCTGAACACCATATATCTCGAATTCCAAACGGGGCCGGCAGACAACCCGAGGCTGGAAATTTACGTCGGCCCGACACGTTACGTTGAGACACTCGAGAAAAATACCGAGTATGAGTGGCTCCTTCCGGGGAACTACTGGGCGAACGGAGCCGCAACAAATATCCGGCTAATCGACGACGACGGGCAAAGCATACAGACAACGATCACTTTCCCGGCTCTTCTTTCGACAGACGCAGCGCTGCTACAGGAGGACGAAACACATTTTTATCTCCAGGGGCAAAAGCTCGTCGAAACAGAGCTCAAAACGCAGGTCGTTGTTTATACGAACACGCGAGAATATGACATCACGTCAAATGACATTCTCACGAGAATTATACAAATCATTTTCTCGAGCTCGCTCAGAAACGCCCAGGCAATTTTTAACGCGACAATAAATATTATTGTTTCTGACGTTACTGATTCCGCTGTGGTCTCTTTGAGAATAAGCGCAAACCGAGTAATGAACGAGGTTTTCATTCCGGCGCAAACCGTAACGAATGGGCGCTATATTTTAACGATCAGCTATCCAGTCGTCGAAATCGCTCAAAACGATCAGAACCAGATCGACATATACCTCGAGACGACCGACGGAACGATAACGATCGAACAGGGGCAGATTCTCGCAAGCGTAACCGCTTCCGGAATTTCGAAGGGCGAAGGATTCAACGGCCAGCTCGAAATCATGCAGACGGTTCCTGTTATTGAGATTATCCCGATCGACCTGGAAATTAAAGAAATTGATGACTCCGCCGTTATCACAGTGGATCAAAGCGGAGCAGTGAAGCAATACACGGAAGAATTGTCAGCCGTAAGCCTCGGCTTGAATACAATTTCGATCAAGAGCGTTGAAGACATTGTGGCAATCGGGCGCGTTGTTTTGTACTTGACAATCAGCCCGGCACGGGCGAACGAGTATATTTACAACCGCGGCTATGTTTCGATCGTTAATGATGAGTTCTCCCTCAATGAAACATACAATTTCATTTCAGAACGAGAGACAATAGATTCCGGTTCATTAAAGAGCTGCACCGTCGACCTGAGTAACCTGACACCGTCTGCGCTTGTCGTTACGGCGACAGGGGAAACACAGTCGACATATAAGACGCTAATATCAGACGGGACAAACGTCTACTCAATCGAAAATGGATCCTTGACGGCAAGCGTCGGACTTTTTGCAAACATAAACGCAGCGCTGTTCCAGGCGGAAGGCTTCGCTGATCTTACAGACTGCGCAACGGCCCAGGCTGATATTTTCGCCCTCGGAAGTTTTGAAATTTTGAGATGGTGCGACGACGCGACGGAGACTGACTCCACAATGCTCGCGACAATAACAGCAACGCCGACAGGACAATATATCACGGTTCCGGCGTTCAGTATTACAGACGCAAATGTGACCGGAATCGAGCTGACAACGACAGACTCAACCGGAAGCCCGCAAGTCGAAATCAAGTTCGACTCCGGAAGCTGGGAATATTACGACTTCACAGACCAGGAATGGGAAGAGGTCGGAACCGGGACAATCGGGCACATGACGGTCGCGGACCTCGAAAACATAACCGAGCAAATATGGGCGGAAAAGTTCGCAACAGCGAGCTCCATGCAAACAAGGTTATTTATTCCGACAACAAGCGACACAATCGGAATGATCCAGTATAAGTTCTTGCAGGAGGATTAAAAAACATGTTACACGGTCACGCGAAAATTGAACTCAAAAACGTTAAAACAGGTGAGACGCAAGTCATCGAACACGACAACATGATGACGAACTGGCTGAAGGATATTTTATCACCGCGTGGAGTCTATGGAGACACGTTCATGATGGGCGACAACATGCTCTCTTATGGCGCCACTGGAATTTACGACAAGTCGTTCTTTTTCAAGGGCTTAGTAATGTTTGAAAACGCCCTCTCAAATAGTGCAGACGACTATATTTTCCCAATGAACAACAACATGGTGGCGCACGGGGACGGGGAGGCTTACAACGGAACGGATCTGACGCGAGGATCTTTTAATGACGCGGAATCCGTTATCGGAGAAAACTCAGCATCTCTGATCTGGGACTTTAACCAGGAGCACGGAAACGGGACAATCTCGGCATTAGGGCTCTGCAATTCTTATGGAGGAAGAGCAGGAGCTGGACAAAAGAACATCGACTACACAGCGGCCCTGTTCCCGTCTTACAGAGAAATCGCATCGCTGGGAAATATGAACACAAACGGACGTGTTATTTTTGCAGACACAGAAAATTCAAGGCTTGTTGCCTTGAAAGGCTTAGTCTCCGGCAAAATTACGCTGCTGAAATATCAATGGTGTTATGACAAATACGACTCTTTGACAGACGTTCTGCGTTACGGAAGAAAAATCCTTGCTGCAGACCTTAAAGAAACTGTTGAGGTCGACATAAGTTCATACCTGACTGGAAACAACTTCCCGACATTTACTGTAGACGGCAACGACCTTTGCATTATGACTCCGCAATCGAACTGGAACAGCGGAGCATCGAAAACAATCGTCCGCATAAACTTGAAAACAAACGCAGTAACAACGCAATCCGTGACAAACAGGACCGGAAAAACGTTATATATGGCAGTGTATCTCGGCGCGTCAGACACAGGAACAAGCTGGGCTATATGGAACGGTTTTTTATATGCGGAGACATCGGATAGAAATTATGTATTTATCAACCTTGCAGATGACACGGACTGCGGACTAATCAATGACGAAGACGGCACCGCAATAACAAGAACAAACGATCATTCATCACATTTTTTGCAGATGTTCGGACAGCTGTTCATCTCACCGGCGAACTTTGCGCCCATAGTTTCTTTTTCAAACCAAGACATTAAGCTCTACAGAATGAACACCTCGAAAGTGGCAAAGCAGACAGCAATGAGTGGAATGTATGTTTACAGAGGAAGCTGGAATGGACAGCCGCTTCAGATGAACAGTCTCTCAGCCGCTTATGCTATTTTTTCATATTTTGGAAACAACGGAAACAGCTCCATTGCAGAATCAATGTTTAACGTTATGTGCATGACGACGAAGCAGAACCTGGACAATCCGGTCACGAAGACCAGCGACATGACAATGAGAGTGACCTACACGATCAGAGAGGCGACCTGATGAACGAACGCGCTGCAAAACTTCTTGAAATAGCAAGAGCCGCCGGCGAGGAAGAAAAAGCGGCGGAGCTTGTGGAGGATATAGCATTCTTGGAGCAGCGGCTCCAGGAGCTGCGGCGTCTTCCGTTTCTCCGCATTGATCCGAACAACCCGGAGAGGCAGAAGCCGACACCGGCGTCAAGGCAATACAAGGAACTGCTACAGCAATACAACAACAGCCTGAAGCTGTTTTGCAAGATGTGCGGAGACTTGAAGGAAGACGAAGCAGAGAGCCCGCTGCGGGCATGGTTAAACGGGAGAAACAAGCGTGAAAGACTGGAATCCGGACAATAGCTTCCTGCTTCGCTACAAAGCGGAGATTGAAGAAGGGAAGATCATCGTCGGCCAGGACATGTATCAGGAGCTCCGGAACCTTGCGGAAGACATACGCGAGAATGACGAGTGTGTGTATAACACCGACGACGCAAACCTGCGAATGGACTTCATGGAGAACGTGATCCGGCTCACAAAAAGCCCGTTTTACGGGAAACCGCTAAAGCTCCTGCTGTGGCAGAAGGCGTTTATAGAAGCATTTTACAGCTTCAAGATGGCCAGGGAATGGAAAGAGGGCCGGAACATTGACCGCTTCAAACGTGCGCTGCTCGAAATAGCACGAAAGAACGCAAAGAGCGAAATGTGCAGCGCGCTCGCAAACGCGGAGCTCATAGTCGGAGAGGCCGGCGCGGACATTGTCTGCAGCTCGAACGACGACAATCAGGCTTCGATCGTTTACGACGCAATCGACACCATGCGCGAGCTGTACGATCCGGAAGACCTGGACACCAAGAGAAACCAGCGCTTCATCCTGAACAAGGGAACCAACTCGAAAATATTTAAGCTTTCCGACCGGACGAGAAACAAAGAAGGCCGAAACATTGACTTTGCAATCGGCGACGAGGTGCACGAGATGAAGACGAACGTCATTATCAAGAGCATCGAACAGTCGCAGTCGATAAAAGAAAACCCGAAGCTGGTCCTGATCACGACGGAGGGCTTCATTCAAGAAGGCTTCCTCGACGAAGAGATCAAGAAGGCACGCGCCATTATACGCCAGGAAGACGACAGCCCCGCAGCTTTCCGCATGTTGCCCTGGCTGTATACGCAGGACAGCGAGGCGGAGGTCTTCACGGATCCGCGCAGCTGGTACAAAAGCAATCCGTCGCTGGGCGTGATCAAAAAGCTCGACTATCTGCAGGAACAGGTCGAGCTCGCGAAGGCAAGCAAGGCAGACCGGATCTTCGTCCTGACAAAAGACTTCAACATAAAGCAGAACGGAGCGCAGACATGGCTCGCGCCGGAGGATTATATCTACCCGGCGACGTTCGACCTGGAAGACCTGCGCGGAGGCTACGCCCTCGGCGAAGTCGACCTTGCCGAAACGACCGACCTGACGTGCGCAAAAGAGATGGTTCTTTCCGCAGACGGCCGGACGAAATACATCATCACGCAGTATTTTATCCCGGAGAGCAAGCTCGATCCGGAGAACGACGACCACAACGCCGGCGCGAAATACAAGGAGTGGGCGAAAGACGGTTATATAACCGTCTGCGAAGGAAACGAGACGGATCTGACGCAGGTCGCCGCATGGTTCTACAAGATGCAGAAGGAGCACGGAATCAAGCTCCTGAAATGCGGATATGACCAGCGGTTCAGCCGCGAGTTCCTCAGTGCAATGGAGGACTATGGCTGGTCCGCGAAATACAACGACGTCGAAATGATCCTGCAGAACGCGCAGACGCTGAACAACGCCATCAACCTGACAGAAGCGGAGTTCCGGAGCCGGAACATCAACTACAACGAAAATCCGGTCGACCGCTGGTGCTTTTCGAATGCCTGCCTGAAGATGAACGATCAGCGCCAGGCGCTCGTCATTAAACCGAGCAACGACAAGAAAATCGACGGAGCCGTGACACTCGTCTCGCTCTTTGAATTATACCGAAGGCACAAGAGCGAGCTGCGCGGCCTTGCGGAAAGAACACAAACAGGAGGACAGAAACAAAATGGGAATCCTTGACATCTTCCGGCGCGGACCGAAAGACAAGAAGCAGGTTATGACGCTGAGTGGCTGGTCGGCCTTTTATTCGCAATTCGGCTCCGACATTTACGCGAGCGACGTCGTGCAGCAGGCGATCAAATGTATCGTCGACGAGATGAAGAAACTCCGGCCGACGCACATCATCGAGAAAGGCGCCGATCCGGTCCCGGTAAAAGGAAGCAAGCTGCAGCGGATCCTCGACGGACCGAACCCGACCATGACCACGGCCGAGTTCGTCGAAAAAGTGACATGGCTGCTATTGCTTAATTACAACGCATTTATCATACCGACATATTATGTGTGGACGGATCCGAGCTCCGGAGAGGAAAGAAGACAGTATGAAGCCCTCTATCCGATCCAGCCGCTGACCGTCGACTTCATAGAGGACGCGACCGGCCGCCTGTTTGTTACGTTCGGCTTTCCGAACGGCTACACGACAACAATCGACTATAAGGACGTCATCCATCTGAAGTATAATTTCTCCGTTTCCGACTTCATGGGCGGAGACTACGCAGGACAGCCGGACCACAAGGCGATCCTGAAGACGCTGCAGCTCAACCACGACCTGCTTCAGGGAGTGGCAAAAGCCCTGAAAGCGAGCTATGCGGTCAACGGCATCGTGAAATACAACACGGTCACCGACGACGGCACAATGCAGAAAAATATCCAGGAGTTCCAGGCGAAGCTCGAGAACAACGAAAGCGGCCTGCTTCCGATCGACCTAAAAACGGAATACACGCCCATCGAGCACAAGGGCGACCTGGTCGACGAAAAGACGCTGGAGTTCATAGACGAGAAGATTCTCCGGAACTGGGGCGTCCCGTTGAACATACTCACGGGCGATTATACGAAAGACCAGTATGAGGCGTTCTATCAGAAGACGCTCGAGCCGCTGATCATTTCCTACAGCCAGGCATTTTCGAAGACGCTGTTCACGCAGCGCGAAAAAGGGTTCGGTAATAAAATCGTCTTTTACCCGAAGGCGCTGATCTTCCTCTCTACGAGCCAAACGCTCGAAGCTATAAACGCCCTGGCGCCGACCGGAGCCATGTTCGAGAACGAAAAAAGAGTCGCCCTCGGAATGCGGCCGCTTCCGGAGCTTGAAGGAAAGCGCTACATGAGCCTGAACTGGATCGACGCAAACGACGCGAGCCGCTATCAAACCGGCGAAAACGAAAACGTCGAAGTCATAGACGAAGAAAAAGATGACATATAACAGGAGGACAAGAAAATGAACAAAGAGAAGCTGGCGGAGCACCGGAGCTATCTGTGCGAAGTAAGAGCAGAGAATGACGCCGAAAAGGAATCCGAAAGCATTATCACCGGCCGACCGATCGTTTTCAATCAGCGGACCGACCTCGGATGGTTCGACGAAGAGATCGCACCGGGAGCCCTGGACAACACGGATCTGACAGACGTCCGGTTCCTTGTGAACCACGATTTGAGCAAGATTCCGCTTGCCAGGAGCCGGAACAACAACATGAAGAGCACCATGCAGCTCGAAAAGAACGAGAACGGCCTCGACATCACGGCCCGGATCGACATCGAAGCGAACGCAGACGCCCGAGCACTCGACTCGGCGGTCCGCCGCGGAGACATCTCCGGCATGAGCTTTATGTTCTTCATTGACGCGGACGAGTGGGAGAACCTCGAGAGCGATCACCCGCTGCGCCGTATTACAAGTATTTCCCGCGTTGTGGAAGTGTCCGCCGTGACATTTCCCGCATATAACGCGACCGAAATATATGCTAATCGAAGCAATGAGGCGCTGGAGAGCGCCCGGCAGACACTGGAGAGTGCGCGCGCGCAGAGAGCAGCGAAACCCGCGACCGAAACACCGGCCGCAAACGACCTCGAGCTGGCAAAAGCCAAGCTTGAATTCACAAAATTATCAGGAGGACAAAACAAATGAGAAAGCTGTTGGAAAAGAGACTGGCTGCAATCGCAGCACAGATCACCGACATCACCGCACGCGCAGAAGCGTCCAATGACGCCGCTGAAGTTCGCGATTTGACCGGCAAGCTTGCCGCCCTCAAGTCCGAAGAGCAGGAAATCCGCGCTGCTCTTGCAAACCTGGATTCCGAGCCCCAGACGCCCCCGGCTAATGCTACGCTGGTAAACGCTGGCGCTCAGTCCTTTACTGCACCGTCCGCACAGAGAGGCGGAAACCAGCTTGAATCCGCGGAATACCGCGAAGCATTCCGCGCCTATGTTTGCCGCGGCGTTGAGATGCCCGCCGAGTTCCGTGCAGGCAACGCAAACAACACCGCCGACACCGGCGCCGCTATCCCCATGACCATCATGAACGAAGTGATCAACACCGTTCGCAAGCGCTACGGCAACCTTTACAGCAAGGTCCGCAAGACGAGCGTTCCGGGCGGCGTTAAGATTCCGGTCGGTTCCCTTACGGCTACCTTCCGCTGGATCACTGAGAGCACGGTCAGCCCGAGACAGAAGGCCGGCTCCCTCGGCTCTATCACTTTCGGCTACAACCAGTGCGAGCTCCGCATCGCTACGACCTGGCTTGCTAACCTTCTTACGCTTTCCGCGTTTGAGGCAGAGCTGACCAAGATCATCGCGATCGCATACTTGCAGGCTATGGACACCGCAATCGTTAAGGGCTCCGGCGACGGCGCACCTCTCGGCATTCTGAACGACGCAAGAGTAATAAACGTCGTGACCATGACCGCAGCCAAGATGAGCAACTGGAAGGACTGGAGAAAAGACTTCTTCGCGAAGCTTCCTCTCGGTTACCGTTCCGGCGAATTTATCTTCGCGAACAGCACCGTCGAGACCTACCTGCAGACCATGAGCGACGACAACAACAACCCTGTTTTCTATCAGGCAACCGGTCTCGTCGTTGAGGATGGCGACGCAGCTGAGCCTCGGGGCCGCTTCTTTGGCCGTGAGATCTCCCTCGTTGAGCCCGACATTCTTCCGGACTTTGATACCGCAGACGCTAACGACGTTATCGGTATCTATTGGCAGCCGGAAGAGTACATGGTAAACGAGAACTTCGGCTTTACCATGATCCGCTACTTTGATCAGGAGACGAACGAGTGGGTGGACAAGGCTCTCACCGTTGTCGACGGTAAGGTTCTCAACCCGGCCGGCTACGTTTTGATCAAGAAGGGAACCTGATAGAAGGGAGGAACCGCAATGGACAATCTCGAAGCTTTAAAGGCCATTTATACGGCCCTGGGCGGTTCAGCCGCTATTCCCGCAGGAGCGACGAACGCAGACGTTCTCGCCCTGATTGCAACCCAGTGCTCGGCCGTTGTAGCCAAGAC
>JAEEGH010005173.1_pt1 | contig 32949 bp, 22 predicted proteins | sample 9134181 | NCBI WGS metagenome assembly JAEEGH01 (sample SAMN16246544, study PRJNA631951) | gut metagenome | biome: gut microbiome; feature: rumen; material: DP-attached | host: Bos | place: Iran: Karaj | collected 2018-10
ATGCCGTGACTGCCGGCTATGATTTCCGCACCAGCAAGCCTCTGAGTGCGCCGGGGGCTGGCAGTGGCGGTAACTCCGCTACCGCCACGCACGGGCCCGCTCAAAAAACTTCCGTTACCGCCACTGCCAGTCCGCCATCAATTCCTAGCACGTTTTATATCGGGACGCTGGTATCCCGCGAGCTCCGCAACGCCCGCATCGACGCGCGGCTTCGGGCCCGTCTGCAGGAGGGAATGGTCGATGAAATCCGCGGCCTTCTGGCCGGGGGAGTGCCGGCCGAGACTCTGATAGGCTATGGGCTGGAATACAAGTTCGTCACCCTGTACCTGCTGGGCCAGCTGGACGAGCAGGAACTATTCGAGAAATTATCTACCGCAATCCATCAGTTCGCCAAGCGCCAGATGACCTGGTTCCGGGGGATGGAACGCAGCGGTGTCAAAATCCATTGGGTTGAAGTATGAAAGAGATTTATTTTGCCGGGGGATGTTTCTGGGGAACCGAGCATTTCTTTTCCGGGGTCGACGGAGTGGTTTCGGCCGTAAGCGGATATGCGCAGGGTTCGCCTGATTTCGCCGGCAGGCCCTCGTACGAGCAGGTCTATACCGATACCACCGGCTTTGCCGAGACGGTGAAGGTCTGCTATAAGCCTGAGCGTATCTCCCTCGATATGCTTACCGACCTCTATTTCGACATCATCGACCCTCTGAGCCTGAACCGCCAGGGGCACGACGAGGGCACCCGCTACCGCACCGGTGTCTATTATTCCGACCCCGCCGACCTGCCCGTGCTGGAGGCCGCTTTCGCCCGCGCCGCCGAGCGTGTCGGACAGCCCTTGGTCGTGGAGCTCGAGCCTCTCCGCAATTTCTTCGAGGCCGAGGAGCGCCATCAGAAATATCTCGACAAGAATCCTGACGGATACTGCCATCTGCCCTTCAAGACCTTCAGGTATCTCCGCCTCTATCAGGATATCTCCGCTTTTCTGGGGGATGAGCCCGATCCCATCGCCCGTATGGCCGAAATCTCCGCCTTCATTTACGAACGGATGAAGTTCTTCTGGGTGGGATTCTACATTGTGCGGGATGCCGTTGTGCGTGATGCTGCCGCCGCTCGGAGCGACCGCCAGGGCCCCGGCCTCGGGCAAGAGTTGGTACTGGGGCCTTTCCAGGGCCCATCCGCCTGTCTCCGCATCGCCTACGGCCGCGGAGTCTGCGGCACCGCCTGGAAAGAAGCCCGCACCGTGGTAGTGCCCGACGTCGAAGCCTTCCCCGGCCATATCGCCTGCAGCTCCCTCTCCCGCTCGGAGATCGTAGTGCCTGTCTTCGCCAGCACGGCACACGCATCGCCATCCGCGGCGGGCAAAGGGCCCGTCAGTGACCCACAAGGGGCCGACTGTACGGGCATTGCCCGCCCGAAGCCTATTGCCGTGCTGGACATCGACAGCAAGGACCTCGCCACCTTCGACTCCACCGACGCCCTCTGGCTGGAGAAGATCTGCAAGCTAGTGTAGGTTCATCCGCTCGGCCCCGCTCGGCCTGCAGCAGCTAATTCATTGATAGTCAATGATTTCCCGGAAAGAGAATCGGCGAATTTTACCGATTCTCTTTACAGTAAGCGCCTGAGCCTCAGCGATTTAAGTGCTGCACGGAAGATGGAGAAATTTCTCGATATTCCTTTTTTTGAAGGAATAATTCCTTAGAAACAGATCTTTCAGGTAATCCTTGGCACTCTCGCTTAGCTTGTCCATATTTATCTTCGTTGTGTTGCAGAATGAAAACAATTCGGAGATCATGGTCTTGTAGCACGAATGATCTCCGCAATCGTCTTTTTGATCGTACTCGGCTCCGGCATTGGAGTCGATAGCGATAAGAGCTTTTTCGAAAGACCCGTACAAGTCGATCATGGCATTATAATCGATGAAATTGTACTTGGTTATTATGTAGTCGATAATCTGTTTTCTCTCTTTGGTATTCAATTTGGCGAAGATTCTTTTTTGTGTAACATAATCAAGGTATTCATCGTTGTCGTATTTTAGGTCGACGATTCTCATTGCCCGGATCATTGCCCGGCTCCGCGTTCGATACTCTATAGGTTCTGAAAACGGATTAGGATTATTGTAATACGCCAGCAACGTCCATCTGTTATCGATGGCCTTCCGGTTCATTTTGCCGGCAACCGGGTTATTGCATACATAAGCTATGTTGCCGAGTATCCTTTTCACGCCCTTCTCTGCCATATTCCCGGTTATATGTATGCGCAGTCGAGACTCCCACCTGCCTTTGGAACAGCGTGATCCGTTGCCTTGTTTCGTCCAGTGTGGTGGCGTGGGTGTGGTTGAACATTATGGAGAAGGCGATGAAGACCATTTCCATCCTTCTGGCGAATACGCTGAACGTGGTGAAGTACATTATGCAGTCCTCGATCCGATAGAAAATCCCCCACCAGTTCATCCCCTTCATAAATAGATGATGTGCAGTCATTTTTTGCACCAAGATAGAAAAGAACCCGTCCCTAAACAATCAGAAACATAAAATGTGGCGAAATGTTTTCGATACGTATTTATTGCGATATCTAAATGTCTGCTTATCAGCAGTTTGACTATATTTCGGGTTTTGCGTTATGTGACGAAATTTGCAGAGTCCGCCCTATTTGCTATTTTTGCAGGCGCTATGTATTCCTTTACTTGTGACTATACCGAAGGCGCGCACCCCGAAATCCTTAAGCGCCTGGCCGAGACCAATCTCCAGCAGGAGCCCGGTTATGGGGAAGATTCCTTCTGCGCATCTGCCAAAACCCGCATCCGCGAAGCCATTGGCTGCCCGGACGCCGACATCTTCTTCCTAGTCGGAGGCACCCAGACCAACTACACCGTCATCGACGGGATGCTGCAGGGCTACCAGGGAGTGCTGGCCGCGCAGACCGGCCACATCGCTGTGCACGAGGCCGGGGCCATCGAATTCAGCGGCCACAAGGTTCTGACCCTCCCCCAGCACTCGGGCAAGATTTCGGCGGATGAGCTGAGATCCTGGCTGGAGGCCTTCTACGCCGACGAAACCTATCCCCATATGGTCCAGCCGGGGATGGTATATATCTCATTTCCAAGCGAATACGGCACTATCTACTCCCGCGCCGAACTGGAAGGGATCGGGGCTGTCTGCAAAAAATACGGCCTGCCTCTCTTCATCGACGGAGCCCGCCTCGGATATGGTCTGGCGAGCCCTGCGGCGGATGTGACCCTGGCGGATATCGCCCGCCTCTGCGATGTATTCTACATCGGCGGGACCAAGGTCGGAGCCCTCTGCGGCGAAGCCGTCATCTTCCCCCGCGGAAATGCGCCGGCGCACTTCTTCACCACCGTCAAGCAGCACGGCGCCCTCCTGGCGAAAGGTCGGCTTCTCGGGATTCAGTTCGATACCCTCTTCACCGATAATCTGTACGGACGGATCAGCGCCCACGCCATCGAGATGGCCATGCGCGTCCGGGAGATATTTTCCGCCAAGGGGATCCCTTTCTTTATAGATTCTCCCACGAACCAGCAGTTCCCCATCCTGACTGCGGAGCAGATGGCCGCGCTGAAGGGCAAAGTCGCGTTCGAAGTCTGGGAGCCGCTGCCGGACGGGCGCTTCGTCACCCGCTTCGCCACCTCATGGGCGACGAGGGAGGAAGCTGTCAGCGCCCTGCAGCAGCTAATCCGCTAGTATTCAATGATATACCGTAAAGAGAATCGGCGATTTTAGCCGATTCTCTTTACGGTAAATGGCTGACATTCAATGATTTAGCTGCTGCAGTATCGGCGGCAATAACGGCGCCACCGGCTGCAACAACGGCGCCACCGGTAGCAACAACGGCACCCGGGCGGGACCTACAGCCCGAAGGCGCGCTGGAGGGGCTCCACGCTGTCGAGTTTCTCCCAGCCGAAGAACTGGATGCCGTCCTTGACGTAGGGTTCGCGGCCGAAGTGGCCGTAGGCGGCGGTGGGGGCATAGATGGGATTCTTCAGGCCGAAGCGGCGGACGATGGCGGCGGGGCGGAGGTCGAAGAGCTCGCGGATCTTGGCGGCGATTTCTGCATCCGGCCGGACACCGGTTCCGTAGGAGTTGACATAGACGCTGACGGGCTCTGCTACGCCGATGGCATAGGCGAGCTCCACGATGCATTCGTCGGCCACGCCGGCGGCTACCAGGTTCTTGGCAAGGTAGCGAGCGGCATAGGCAGCGCTGCGGTCCACTTTCGAAGGATCTTTTCCGGAGAAGGCGCCGCCGCCGTGGGCGCCGCGTCCGCCGTAGGTATCCACGATGATCTTGCGGCCGGTAAGCCCGGTATCTCCGGCGGGCCCGCCGATGACGAACTTGCCGGTGGGATTGACGTGGAGGATGAAGTTGCCGTCGAAGAGGGCGGCGATGTGGGCGGGCAGGGAGCCGATGAGGCGGGGGAGTACTATCTCGCGGACATCCTTCTCGATGCGGGCGTGCATGGCTTCGTCGGTATCGAACTCATCGTGCTGGGTACTCAATACTATAGTATGTACGCGCACGGGCTTGTTGGTCTGCCCGTCGAATTCCACGCTGAACTGCGCCTTGGCATCGGGACGGAGATAGGAGATTTCCCCGCTGTGGCGCATATCTGCCAGCACGCGCAGCAGCTTGTGCGAAAGGTAGAGGGCCAGAGGCATATAGTCGGGGGTATTCTTGCAGGCATAACCGAACATCATGCCCTGGTCCCCGGCGCCCTGGGACATCTCGTCCTCGCGCACCACGCCGCGGTGTATATCCGCGCTCTGCTCGTGGATGGTGGAGATGATTCCGCAGGAAGAGGCGTCGAAGCCGTACTCCGCCTTGGTGTAACCTATGCGGGAGATGGTGTCGCGTACGACCTTCTGGATGTCCACGTATGCGTTCTCGGACGCGACCTCGCCTCCGACGACCACGAGACCTGCCGTGCAGAAGGTCTCGCAAGCTACCTTAGCCTCCGGATCCTGGCGGAGGAATTCGTCTAGAATAGAATCTGAAATCTGGTCGGCAACCTTGTCAGGATGCCCTTCCGAGACACTCTCGGATGTGAAGAGATAATTCATTTTAGCATTTTTTTAAGTTACCGGGGTTGCAAGCAGTCAAATCTTTCCCCTTTCGGGCGCAAAGATACGAAAAATGTATTAACTTCGCAGCCTGAAATCAAACTTATCTACAATAAAAAGTTTATGAAAAAAGTTTTCAAGAGACTGTCGCTGAGCTTCTTAGCGATGCTTTTTGTCGTGTCTGCCTTCGCGCAGGTGACGACATCTTCCCTTGGCGGCCGCATCGTAGATGCGTCCGGTGAACCTCTCCCTGGCGTGGCCATCGTAGCCACTCACGTTCCTTCCGGAACCACCTACGGCGGGGTATCCAATGGCGAAGGTCGCTATACCATCCAGGGTATGCGTACCGGTGGCCCTTACACTGTCGAGGTCAGTTGCCTTGGCTTTGCAACTGTCAAGTATTCTGACGTTACCCTCCAGCTTGGTGAGCTCTATGCTCTGAACGCCACGATGAAGGATGACACCCAGATGCTCCAGGAAGTTGTCGTGACCGCAGCTCCTACTTCCAAGTTCGCTGCCGTCGAGAAGACCGGTGCATCCACCAACATCTCCTCCAGGCAGATGAACGAGCTCCCTACCGTGAGCAGGAGTATGACCGACATCGCAAAGCTTTCTCCTTTCGGAGGAAACGGAATGAACTTCTCCGGTAGCTCAGGCCGTTCCGCGAACTTTACCGTCGACGGTGCAAACTTCAACAATAACTTCGGTCTTTCCGCATCCCTTCCCGGTGGTGGAAACCCCATCTCCATCGATGCCATCGAGGAAATCCAGGTTATCGTTTCCCCTTATGACGTCCGCCAGTCCAACTTCATCGGAGGTGGTATGAACGCCATTACCAAGTCGGGAACCAACACCCTCAAGGGTACCGCCTACGTATATCATCAGAACGAGAACCTCCACGGTAGCCGCGTCGACGGTGTCGATCTCGAGAGGACTACCGAAAGGGAGACCACTTACGGTTTCACCCTCGGCGGACCTATCGTAAAGAACAAGCTCTTCTTCTTCGTGAATGCCGAGCGCACCCCTAATCCTTCCGAGGTCATCAAATGGCGTACTTCCGAGGACGGCGTGGCAGACGAAGACCGCATGATCACCCGCGTCAAGACTTCCGAGGCCGCGACCATGCGCCAGTTCCTCAAGGACAACTACGACTACGACCCCGGTTCCTACTCCGACTACAACAAGGACAACGGAACCACCAAGTTCCTCGGCCGTATCGACTGGAACATCAACCAGAATCACAAACTGGCTCTGCGTTACACTTACACCACCGCCAACGAGTGGAAAGTTCCTTCCACTTCCCGTGACGTTCCTACCCTCGGCAACAACATGGTCAGCAAGGATGGTCTCGTGTTCAGCAACTCGCTGTACAACCAGATGAACAACATCGCCACCTACGGCTTCGACCTCAACAGCCGTCTTTCCGACAACCTCTCCAACCAGTTCCTCTTCACCTACTCCGATACTCAGGATGTGCGTGGAAACGACGGTGGATTCTTCCCCTTCGTGGAGATTGCCTCCGGAGACCTCGGCGACGACTCTATGCCTTATATGGACTTCGGTACCGAACTCTTCACCTATCGTAACAAGGTTCAGAGTACCGTTCTCAACATCAAGGACGATATCACCTACTATGCTGGTGACCACAAGATTACCGCAGGTCTGAACTACGAGGCCCAGATGGCTCTCAACACCTATATGCGTAACGGTACCGGTATGTACCAGTTCAGCAGCCTCTCCGACTTCTACGCCGGCAACGCTCCCGTTGCAATGGCATTCGACTGGGGCTTCGACAAGGATGAATATCCTTCCGCAAAGGTGCGTTTCGCAATGTTCGGCATCTATGCCCAGGACGAGTGGAGCGTGAACGACAAACTCAAGCTTACCGCTGGTATCCGCTTCGACAACATCTCCTTCAACAACGACGATATCATGACCAACAACGCCACCAAGGCTATCGACTACGGCGGGCGTCACGTTGATACCGGTCTCTGGCCTAAGAGCAATATCCAGATCAGCCCCCGTATCGGCTTCAGCTACGATGTATTCGGCGACCGCAGCCTCAAGGTCCGCGGTGGTTCCGGTCTTTTCGCCGGCCGTATCCCTCTCGTGTTCTTCACCAACATGCCTACCAACGCAGGTATCGTGAAGGGCCGTCTGACCCAGATGAAGGATGCTGCAGTGCTTTCCAAGTTCGTCCAGGGTGGCAAGCTCGTGACCGACCGTTGGAAGATCCTCGAGATCCTCAACGGAATCGACGCCGACAAGTATCCTACTACCATCACTCCTGAAACCGCTCCCGCTCCCAGCGAGGTCGCAGGTGTGGACAACAACTTCAAGATGCCTCAGGTGTGGAAGTCCTCCATCGCTTTCGACTGGACTCTTCCCGTAAGCTTCCCTGTCACCATCACCGGTGAGTACATCTACAGCAAGACCCTCAACGCCGTGATGCTGACCAACTACAACATCACCGACGACAACTCCGGCTGGGCTACCTTCAATGGTGCCGACCAGCGTCATATCTATCCTTCGAACTACAAGTACAACAGGACCGACGCTTACATCCTTACCAACTCCAACGAGGGTTACGGTTCCATGGCAACCATCGAACTCAAGGCCGAGCCTGTCAAGGGACTTGATTTCATCGCATCCTACACCCACACCGTCAGCAAGGAAATCACCGGTATGCCCGGTTCCAACGCCACTGCCGCCTGGAAGTACATTCCTTCCGTCGATGGCCCGAACTTCAACATACTGCACAACTCCAGCTACAACCTTCCTGACCGTCTGATGGCTTCCGTCAGCTACACCGACAAGGCGCACAACCACTGGAGCCTCCTCTACGAAGGCCTCCGTTACTCCGGCAACAGCTACATCTACGCCAACGACATCAACGGTGACGGTAACAACTACGACCTTATCTACATTCCTAAGGACGAAGAGATGGGTGTCGGCGCTGACGCTGCATTCCGCTTCGCCACTCAGGAAGATATGGACAAGTATGTCGAATTCGCAAAGCAGGATGAGTACCTCAGCTCCCACAAGGGCCAGTATGCCGAGGCTTACGCTGTGAACCAGCCTCTCCGCCACATCTTCGACTTCCGCTACGCTCACGACTTCATCATCAAGGTCGGCAGTGTCAAGAACACTCTCCAGGTCAGCCTCGACGTCCAGAACGTGGGCAACCTCTTCAACTCCCAGTGGGGTGTCACCAAGACCTGGAATACCGACGTACAGCACGATACCAACGGAAATGCAAAGATCCTGAAGTATGAGCGTACCGATCCCGACGGAGTTCCCGTGTTCTCCACCACCGTCAACAAGGGTGTCAGCACTTGGGATTTCCAGCACACTCTCGGCAACTGCTGGTATATGCAGATCGGCCTTAAGTACATGTTCAACTAATTAATCAGGCTAGTTATGAAATTCAAATATATTATCGCCTCTCTCGCTGCAGCGGTCGCCCTTTTCGCAAGCTGCAACCCTGAGTTAGAGCCTGTGGCTAAAATGAAAGGCCTGGAAGTCTCCAACGACTACATCACCATTCCTACCGAGGGTACTGCAGTCACCGTCACCATCAAGGGAGATGAGGACTGGACCGCTTCCATTCCTGACACTAAAGTCGATTGGCTTACCATCGCTCCTGCTGCCGGCGCCGCCGGAGAGGAAGTGACCGTCAGCTTCTCCGCTACCGAATCCACCGCTGCCCGTAAGACCGAGGTCAACATCGTGATGGGCAAGAAGACCAAGATAATCAACGTCAACCAGGCCGCTCCTGCCGGTGTCGAGGTTCCTGCATCTACCATCAAGGACGTCTTCGACGGCCCCGACAAGACCTACAAGGTCACCGGTAAGGTCACCAAGATCACCGGCACCAACTATGGCAACTGGTACATCAACGACGGCACTTCCGAGACCGATCTCTACATCTATGGTACTTGCGACAAGAAGGGTGCTACCTTCGACAAGACCAAACCCGAGATGGAGGTTCTCAACTGCCCTGCCAACCCCAACGCCTGGGATCTCGCAGTAGGTGACGTGGTTACCATCGAAGGCCCCAAGACCGTTTACAACGGCACCGTGGAGCTCGTGGACGTTACCATCGTCAGCATCATCCCTTCGCTGATCACCGTCGACAATCTCGAGTTCTCCCTTCCTAAGGAAGAGACCACCGTTACCGCCAAGGTGCAGTACAGCGGAGATAATCTCGACTTCTCTTCCAACGCAGGCTGGCTCAGCGTAAGCAGCATCTCCCGCGTTGCCGATACCACCTTCGTGAACATTCACGCTAGCGCCAACACCGAGGATACCCGCAAGGGCGTCATCACCCTCAAGTCCACCAAGGGCGAGGCTGTTACCGAGGTCAACATCGACGTGACCCAGGCTTCCGGTCTCTCCGCATATCCTCTGCCTTACAACGATCCTCTTACCGACGGATTCGGTGCCTGGGAGGTCGAGGTAGTGACTCCTTTCGAAGGTGTCGAGAACATCTGGACCAACAGCAGTTCCTACGGAATGGTCGGCAAGGTGACCGGCAAGGGAGTTTCCGAAGCCAGCGTCATCAGCCCCAACATCGACCTTACCGGTGCCAAGAACCCTGTCCTTACTTTCCAGCACGCCCAGAGGTTTGCAGGCAATGTAGATAACGAGTACACCGTATATGTCACCACCGACAACGGCGCCAGCTGGACCCAGGTCCTCGTTCCCGTCTATTCCGAGGGTAAGAACTGGAGCTATGTCGCTTCCGGACAGATCAGCCTCGCAAGGTTCACCGGCGGCCTCGTTAAGATCAAATTCACCTACAAGAGCACCGCAGATGCATATGGCACCTGGGAGTTCAAGGACGTGAAGGTCGAGGATGTAGCCGATGCTAGCTACAAGAACATCGCCGAGCTCGACAACGCAGCCGCTGCAACCGAGGCCAGCTTCAAGGCCGAGCTTACCGACGCAGTCGTCAGCTATGTCAATGGCAACAATGCATTCATCCAGGATGCTACCGGCGGCGTACAGCTCTACAAGAGCGGCCACGGCCTCAAGGAAGGTGACGTCATCAGCGGAACCGTTACCGGTAAGATCAAGCTCTACAACGGCTTCGCAGAGCTTACCGACATCAACGTCAGCGCTGCTACCGTTACCGCAGGCGAGGCTCCCGCAGCCACCGTGCTCACCATCGACAAGCTCCTTGCCAGCTATCTGCGCCAGCAGAACCGCAAGGTCAAACTCGAAGGCATAACCATCGATCCCGCTCTTACCACCTCGAACCGCAACACTACCGTCAAGCAGGGCGAGAGCAGCATCGCAGGTTATTCCCAGGTCAAGAACAAGATCGAAATCGCCGCAAATACCAAAGGCGACCTCGTCTGCTGGCCTACCCGCTACAATGCAAATCTGCAGGTGGGTATCTGGGATGCCGCACACTTCACCGCGAACTAATACGGATATATACTTCTGATCGAATCGGCCGGGCGTCTGACGCTCCGGCCGATTCCTTTTTTTGCTTTATTCGGAGGGAATAATTATATTCGCAGTCCGCAAGAAATTGTTTTACAACAAATTAATAGAACTAAAACACTTAATCATGAGAATCAGATCCCTTCTGGTCTTTGCAGCAGCGGCTGCTCTCATCCTCTCCGGATGCGAAAAGACCAATGAAAAACCCAGCCCCGCAGAAATCACCCTCAAGAGCGAGGCTACAATCGGCATCCCCTCTGCCGAAACCACCAAGACCATTACATTCGTCGCCAACCGTGACTGGACAGCTACCGTTTCGGAAGAGGCCCAGAGCTGGCTCAGCGTGGCTCCTGCCAGCGGAAAAGCCTCCGACAAGGAGCAGAGCGTAACGGTAAGCGCCGCCGCCAATACCGAGGCTGAGCGCTCCGGCAGCGTGACCATCTCCATCATGGATGGTGGCAAGGTGGCCGGAACCAAGTCCGTCACCGTAACCCAGCAAAACGGAATACCTCCCTTCGTCGATGCGACAGTCGAGGAAGTGCTGGCCGGAACTGCCACCGGCGGTGTCATCGTGGAGGGTTTCGTGATGGCGGCCGGCAATAATGCCTTCGTCATCAACGACGGCGGAGAGAAGAGCCTCTATGTGTTCGGAAAGAACGTCGCGGCTCCCGCTGCTCGCACCAAGGTGAAAGTGCAGGGCAAGGTTGCAACTTACGGCGCTACCAACCTCATCCAGCTTACCGAAATCGAAGTCTCCGAATCTACCAAGGACTTCAATATCACCACTCCTACTCCCAAGAAACTCGACGCCGCCGCAGTGGACGCTTATGCGGAGAACTGGTCCGAGCTCGTCGCCATCCAGGGCGTACTGAAGAAATCGGGCAACTACCTTAACATCGAGATCGGCGGCGAAAGGATGGGATCCATCGTCGCCAGCCCCGGCAACGATGCCCTGGTAGATGGCAAGACCTATGGCATCATAGGATTCTTCGGCGGGGTGAGCGGAAGCTCTACCAAGTACTTCAACGTCCTTCCTGCCGTCATCTCCGAGATCGATACCAGGGAACCCTGCGTGAGGATCTTCGAGGATGCAGGATACAAGATGGAAGACTATACCCGCGTCGAAATCGAGTGGGTACATAATGGATACTGGAACTCCACCGACGGCACCAACCACTCCAAGATCATCACCGGCCAGAGCAACTCCAGCCAGTTCGCCGCCACCCAGCAGTTCCACAGGAGCAAGCTTCCCGTAGGCTCCGTCCTCGTAATCCAGGGCGGCACCGCGGAGGTGGCCAACGGATGGATGTACCGTCCCGATGCCTGGCAGGAGAAGGGAAAGAAAAACTCCGGCAAGCGCCCCGACAACGTTACCGGTGACAGCAATCCTGTAGTCGTGGTGGACGATGCCTGGTGGGGAACTTCCTTCAATTACAGGGCCTTCAACGTGGCCAGAAGAGGCAATCCCAGCCTTGACGAAACCCAGCAGGAAGAGCTCGAGCACGTGTTCGGCATCTTCATCCCCAAGCCTGTGGCATCTACCGACGAGCTGCTCCGCAAGGGCGGCTTTGACCCGGCCAATTATACCAAACTCGAGTTTACCTACACCCCCGGAGCCTTCTACAACTCCACTACCGACAGCAACTCGAACCTGGCCTCGACTACCAGTACTCAGTATGTGGCCACCAATATTGTGGAGAAGTCCAAGATACCCAACGGATCCGTAATAGTCGTCAACTATGGCTGCCAGTACCGTCCTGAGGGATGGCAGGCTCTCGGGCAGAAGAATACCGCAGCCCGTCCGGCCAATGTAGCCAACACCTTCGTCGTGGTGGACGATGCCTGGTGGGGCGACTTCAACTACAGGGCGTTCAACCTCGCGAAGTTCGGTGCTCCCACGCTGACGGCCGACGAAATGGCCGCAGCAGCCGCTGCCTTCGCAGTTTACGTTCCCAAGAACTAGGTTCTGAAGCACTTTTAAGGGCGCAGCCTCCGGGCTGCGCTTTTTTTTTGATTTATTCCGTAGGAATAACTATATTTGAAGGCTATATGAACTCATTTATCAACAGATTATAATACAAACTAAAACTATCAATTATGAAGATCAAATCCATATTCGCTATTGTGGCTGCCGCTGCGACCGTATTGTTCGCAGGGTGCGACCCCAAAGAGCCGGATCTCGGCGCTGCTGCGATCACCCTCAAAAGTGATGCTACCATCAATCTTGCATCTGCCGAGTCTTCCCAGACCGTAAAGTTCGTTGCTACCCGCAACTGGACCGCCAGCGTCTCCGAGAACGCAGCCGATTGGATTGCCGTTACTCCTGCCAGCGGAAAAGCTTCCGCCAAAGAGCAGTCCGTTTCCATCGACGTCCTTGCCAATGCAGGTAAAGACCGTATGGGAACCGTTACCATCTCCATCCTCCAGGGTTCTACCGTGCTTGGTTCCAAGACCATCACCATCAACCAGGAAGGTGAGCAGGGCTCTTCCTACATCACCATCGCCGCTCTCCGCGAGCAGGCTCCTATCGGCGAAGAGGTTGTCAACATCGCCGAGGGAACGATGGTCAAGGGTGTCGTCCTTTCCAACGTCGACCTCAATAACCTCACTTCCAAGAAGATCGTCTATCTGCAGGATGAAACTGCAGGCGTGCAGATTTTCTTCGACGCCAACTCCACCTTCAAGCGCGGGGAAGAAATCTCCGTCGACCTTACCGGTGCTTCCCTGAAGCTTTACAGCGGACAGCTTGAGGTCGAAGGCGCGAAGCTCCAGAACGCCAGCAAGACCGGTGATGCCACCCTCGCAGCCAAGACCGTTACCATGGCAGATTTCCTCGCCAACAAGTACGAGGCCCAGTATGTAGCCCTCGAAGGCGTGCAGGTTGCCAAGGCCGATATCGGCAAGACCTGGGTCCAGGGCGGAAAGGCCACCAGCGTCAACTTCGAGGATGCCGAAGGCAACACCTTCGTGGTGCGTTCCAGCCAGTACTCCAGCTATAAAGACGAGACCGTTCCTTCCGGAAGCGGTACCATCAAGGGTATCTCCTCCTTCTACAACGGAACCCTCCAGCTCCTCTTCACCGTGGCTGACGACTATGCCGGCCTTACCGGTGAGCGCATCGAGCCCGCCTTCACCGAGACCACCATCGCCGCAGTCCTCGCAGGCAGCGTGACCGGCGGTGCAATCGTGGACGGTGCAGTCGTTGCCGCAGGCAAGACCTCCTACGTCATCAACGATGGCGGCGAGAAGAACCTCTACGTCTATGTCACCGACAAGGAAGCTGCCCTGCCCGCAGTGGGCAAGGTGGTTACCGTAACCGGTACCGTTGCCAAGTATGGCGCCACCGAACTTATCCAGCTTACCGACGCTACCTTCGCCGAGAGCACCAAGACCATCACCCCTGCCGCTCAGACCCCCAAGGCCCTCGATGCAGCAGCAGTTGATGCCTACAACGGAAACTGGAGCGAACTCGTTACCGTTACCGGCAAGCTCAAGAAGTCCGGCAACTACTTCAATATCGAAATAGGAAGCTCCCGCGTTGGCTCCGTAGTGGCTACCACTCTCACCGATGCCCTTACCGACGGTGCAATCTATGATTTCACCGGCTACTTCGGCGGCGTCAGCGGAACCAATACCTACTACTTCAACATTCTCCCTACCGAGATCAAGGAAAGTGCTGCCCCCAACTTCGAGGTTGCTCCTACTGCCATAACAGTTATCGCATCAACCACCTCCGCCAAGTTCAATGTCAAGGGCAACTGCGCCTGGACCGCTTCCAGCGACAACGCTGACTTCGTGCTCAGCGCCACCTCCGGCACCGGCGAGGCGGAAGTTACCGTTACCTTCCCCGAGAACACAAGCACCGAGAGCACCAAGGTCGCCAACATAAAGGTTTCCACTACTGCCGAGGTCTCCGTGAAGGAGTACACCGTGGTAATCACCCAGGGCAAGAAGTCCTCTACCGGTGAAGAAACCGCATTCGTAAAGGTGACCGCCGCTCCCAGCGACTGGGCCGGAACCTATCTCATCGTCAATGAAGACGAAAAGGTCGCTTTCGACGGCAAGGGAACTGCAGACGCAGCAGCTCTGAATATCGCGGTTACCATCAGTGACAACAAGATTGCTGCGGATGCCAGCACGCTTGCTGCTACCGTCACCTTCGAGAAGATGACCGGCGGTTATGCAGTCAAGACCGCCAGCGGAAAGTACCTTTCCGGAACATCCGGCAAGAACGCACTCAACTTCGGCGACAGCCAGGTACTGAACGAGATCAGCCTCAATTCCGACGGCACTGCCGAGATCGTGGATAAAGCAGCCGCTACCCACTTCAGGTACAATGCTGATAACGGTCAGAAGAGGTTCCGCTACTATAAGAAGAGCTCTACCTCCGTTAAGAACGTATATCTCTACAAGCTTACCGACTAAATTCAATCCGAAATAATGAGGCCGTTTTCAAACCTCATATCCTTAGTGGCAGTGGCAGCGCTCATAGCGTTGTCACTGACACTATTTTCCTGTACCCGGGAAGAGAAGACGGTCGATAAGGTAACTCCCGAAATCTCCCTTCCCAAGAGTTCCGTGGAATCAAAGGCCGGAAGCCAGTTCATAGGCGTCACGGCCGGCAAGGCCTGGACCTTGGAAATCGTCTATGAAGGGGAACAGAGCGGATGGGCAGAACTGAATCCGACATCCGGAAACGGACCCGTTTCCAATGTCAAGTTCCGCTACTCCCAGAATGACGACACCGCCAATCCCCGCAGCCTCAAGATCATACTGAAATCTGCCGCCGGCAAGGCCGAGGCCAGCTTCACCCAGTACAACAAAGGATGGGCGAACGTAGGCGGCTATGGAGCGAAGATAGCCACCCAAGGCTGGCTGGAACTCCCCGCCACCTCTGCCGATGACGGGAAGGAATTCTTCACCCACTATATGACCGTGGGATCCAGGGAGATGAGAAACTACTCATACTACTACAGTTTTTCCGACTTCGATGCCGTATGGGTGGCCTATCCTCTCAATACCAGCCTCATCGGCTCCTATCTTGGCAGGACGGATGACTGGGCATACGACCCTCTTCTGCCCCAGAGCTGCCAGCAGAATGTAATCAGCACCTATGGTACCGGTTACACCCGCGGCCATCAGATCCCTTCCGCCGACAGGCAGGGTACCACTTCCAGGAACGCCGCCACCTTCTATGCCACCAACATGACCCCTCAGGATTATGACTTCAACAGTGGCATCTGGGCAGCCCTGGAAGGTTCCGTGCGCACCCTGGCCAAACTTTCCGACACTTTGTATGTCGTTACCGGAGCCGTGCTTGGCTCCCGTAAGACCCGTGACCGTGACGGTCACAGCATAACCGTCCCGGACGCCTATTTCAAGGCTCTGCTTTTCTATGGCGCCGGGTATGGCAGATTCAACAACTACAGCGCTGCAGGCATCTATATGCCTCACGAATCCACCCTCTCCGGATCTCCGGGCGACTTTGCCATGAGCATAGACGAACTGGAGCGTAAGACCGGAATACAATTCTTCGTTAACCTCCCCAAGAAGGTAGGTGACGAAACAACGAATAAACTGAAGGCCCAGGCACCCAACTGGCTGCCTTCATCCTGGTATTAACAGATATGAAAAGAGTTTTAGCAATCATCCTTGCCCTTGCGCTCGTCGCCCCTTTCGCGAATGCAGAGCGTAAGCCTAAGAGCCACGTGATCGGCTTCTACAACCTCGAGAACCTTTTCGACACTTATCACGATGACGGGAAGAACGACTACCAGTTCCTTCCCGACGGCCAGAACCAGTGGACCGAGGCCAAGTACGAGAAGAAGCTCCACAACATGGCGACCGTAATCAAGGCTATGGCCAAGGATAACGGCTGCTGGCATACCATCCTGGGTGTCAGCGAAATCGAGAACCGCCACGTGCTCGAGGACCTGGTTTCCCAGCCCGAAATCGTCGCCGCCAACTATCAGATAGTCCATTTCGACGGCCCTGACCGCCGTGGCGTGGACTGCGCCCTCTTCTATAAGCCCGAGTACTTCACTCCCATCGCCACCGAAAGCATCCCCTTCACCTTCGAGCCCAGCGAAATCGATTTCAGCGCCTGGACCCAGGAAGAGAAGGATAACTTCCGCACCCGCGACGTGCTTATGGTCCGCGGCACCATCGACGGAGAGATGTTCGCATTCTTCGTGGCCCACCTTCCTTCCCGTATAGGCGGAAAGGGTGCCGACCTCCGTCCCCGCGGAGCCGAGATCATCTACCAGAGGGCTGCGCAGCTCGAGAAGGAGTTCCCCGGCATACGCATCGTGGTCATGGGCGATATGAACGACAATCCCACCGACGTGAGCATGACCAAGTTCATGCGCGGCAAGGAGACCATCGCCGAGATGGAAGATGGCGACTTCTTCTCCCCCTTCCTCAGTATGCTGAAGGCCGGTTACGGTTCGCTCGCATATCAGGGACAGTGGAATATCTACGACATCATCCTGGTGAACGGCCAGCTTGCCAAAGCCCCGGACAACGGATTCAAGATTGCAAAGATCAACAAGAAGGGATTCTACGGCCGCGTGTTCAAGAAGTACTTCATGACCCAGCAGACCGGCCCCTACAAGGGAACGCCCTTCCGCACCTTCTCCGGCGGAGCATTCGTGGGTGGGTATTCCGACCACTATCCGACTTATATTGTTGTAACCAAATAACGCTATTATGAGAAAAACCATATTGGCAGCAGCATTGGCATTCGCGACCGGCCTCGGCTTCGTGGCTATGGGCGCCCCTCAGGCCCCGGACAGCTACAGCGGAGGAGTCAAGGGTACCGTGATCATCCGCGGCACCAAGGAACCGGTTCAGGGTGCCGTGCTCAATGTATATTCGGGAGCCGAGCTCGTGGCTTCCGTCAAGTCCGACGAAGTTGGCCAGTTCAAGGTGGACAACCTTAAGAACGGAATGTATGTCGTTGTCATCGAAGCCAGCGAGTACCTGCAGAATACCGTCAACGTAACGGTCAACGACGGATATGTGAAGAATATGTTCAACGTCTCCCTGACTCCTACCCAGAGTATGGAGAATATGGAAGATGCCTCCCTGATGGAGTTCGACCTCGATGACTCCGGCTACAACGACAGCCCGGCCATCATCGGCGGCTCCAACGATATCTTCAACAATATCGCCAGCTTCGGCTTCAGCGCCGTCCGTTTCAAGACACGCGGCTACCTGAGCGAAAGCCAGGACGTGTATCTCGCCGGCGTGAAGATGAACGATGCCATTACCGGTTACTCTCCTTATTCCCTGTGGAGCGGCCTGAACGAGGCCACCCGCATCAAGGAGGCAACCATAGGCAACGAAATTTCCGAGTACGGCTTCAGCGGCTACAACGGATCGAGCAACATCTTCGCCAACGCTACCAACGTCCGCAAGGGATTCAGGGCCAGCGCCCTTACCAACAGCCAGTTCTACCGCCTGCGTCTGATGCTCTCCTACGCATCCGGAATGCAGGATAACGGCTGGGCCTACGCCTTCAACGTCAGCGGCCGCTTCGGCGGTAACGACTGGATCCGCGGCGTATATTACCGTTCTTTCGCATACTATGCAGCTGCCGAGAAGGTGTTCGACGATACCCACAAGCTCGGATTCGTCTTCTTCGGAACGCCCGGCGAGAGAGGTAAGCAGATGGGTGCCACCCAGGAGGCTTACGACCTGGTAGGGGACAATATGTACAACCCTAACTGGGGCTATCAGAACGGTGTGGTGCGTAACTCCCGCGTGGCCAAGACCCACGAGCCTGTGGCCATAGTGAAGTACGATTACACTCCTTCCGACGAGTTCCAGGCCAGCGTCACCGCCCTCTATCGTTTCGGCCGCAACGGCAATACCGCCCTCGACTGGTACGATGCCGCCGACCCCCGCCCGGACTACTACCGCAATCTCCCCAGCTACTTCTATAACGCTGATCCTGACCTCAACCGTCAGAATACCGGCAAGTATGCCTGGGCCACCGAAATCTGGACCCACCCCGACGATTATCCTCAATATACCCAGGTCAACTGGGACAGGCTCTATGACGTGAACCGCCTCAGCCTCGACGAGGATGGTAACATGCGCTCCAAGTATGTCATCCAGGAGCGCCGCGTGGACCAGAACGACTTCAACCTCGCAGCCACCGCCAAGTACCAGGTTAACCACTTCCTGTCCTTGAACGGAGGCCTCAGCGCAAAGGTCAACCGTACCGAGTACTACACCCGCATCGACGACCTGCTGGGCGGCGAGTACTTCATCAATATCAACAACTTCGCCGAGCGCGACTTCGGTGCCGATCCCATAGCGGTCCAGAACGACCTGGATTACTACTATGCCCACGGCAACACCGCCCAGAAGGTGAAGAAGGGTGACAAGTACGGATACGATTATTTCGCCAACGTGCAGAATTACGAGGGATGGGTGAATGCCAAGTATGCCCTCGGCAACCTCAGCGCCAACGTGGCCGGCAAGGTCGGCTACAACACCTTCTGGCGCGAGGGCGTATGGAAGAACGGCCTCTTCCCCGATGATTCCCAGGGTGAAAGCGAGCATAAGAGCTTCCTTACCTACGGTGCCAAGGCCGGTGTCAACTACGTGATAGGCGGCAACACCAGGCTCTACGCCAACGTGGGCTACTACAACGACGCGCCCAAGTTCAACCAGGCCTTCCTGTCGCCCCGTACCCGCAACAGCATCGCTCCCAACCTCACCACCGTCAAGACCTTCTCGGCCGACCTGAACGCTTCGTACTCGGCCAACGGCTACAACGTGAGGGGAACGCTCTTCTACACCACCATCAACGACCAGACCGACCTGATGAGTTTCTACGACGATCTCCAGAATGCCTTCACCAACTTCTCGATGGTGGGCATCGACGAGCGCCACGCCGGTGTCGAACTCGGATTCAAGGTCCCCGTTCCCGTGCCCGGTCTCTCCGTCCAGGGTGCACTCAGCATGGGTGAATACATCTACACCTCCAATCCCTACATGACCCAGACCGTGGACAACAGCTCCGAGATGGTCATGGAGAACCAGCCCGTATCTTACTGGAAGAACAATCCTCTTTACTCCAGCGACGGTGCAGGCGGATATGTCGAGGAAATCACCGGAACCGAGAAGCACTATGTGCCCAGCACTCCCCAGACTGCTGCCAGCCTCGGGCTTTCCTGGAACAAGAACTACTGGTTCATCGACCTCGACGTGCAGCACTTCCGCAATGCATATCTTGATATGAACCCCTTCTACCGCACCGACGTCGCGACCGCCGGCCCCGACAACAAGGTTACTCCCAACGAAATTATGGGACTTACCCGTCAGGAGAAGTTCGACCCCTGCTGGCTGCTCAACCTCAGCGTAGGCAAGAGCTGGTACATCCACTACAAGTATCAGCTTGGCGTGAACTTCAATGCGAAGAACCTTCTCAACAATACCACGGTCAAGACCGGTGGTTATGAGCAGACCCGTCTCATCGACAATACTACCAGCAAGACCCGGTTCTACCGTTTCGACTCCAAGTATTTCTATATGAGCGGATTTAACTATATGTTGAACGTCTATTTCAAATTCTAGGGCCATGAAGAAATCGTTGATCATCTTAGCTACCGCTCTTGCGGCCCTCGTTTCCTGCGAAGAGTGGGAACCGGTTTACACCCTCGACTACGACGAGCCCAAGGCGTTCGAGCCCGTTACCCTCGAACAGATGAACCAGATGGGGCGTCATATAACTATCGCCCAGCTGGCCGCCAGATATACTCCCGGAAACGGCCCCATAGCCATTACCGAAGATCTCTTTATTTCCGGAAAGGTCTGCTCTTCCGACAAGGCAGGCAATATCTACAAGAGTTTCTATATCCAGGACGAGACCGGCGGAATGGAAATCAAGGCCGGCCGCTCCAGCCTCTACAGCGACTATCACGAAGGTCAGACCATATATGTGTACCTGAACGGTATGACCGTGGGCATGTACGGATACAAGTCCGGCAACTACGGCGGAAACGGAATGGTGCAGGTCGGCCTGGAAGATCCCACTGGAGAATATGAGACTTCCTATATCGAACTCCCTTTCTTCATCGACAAGTACATCTACAAAGGTGAACTTGGCGCTCCCGTCGCTCCGACCACCCTCAGCGAATCCCAGCTGCCTTCGAAGAACGGCACCGTCGCCAGCTGCAAGTATCTTGGCGAGCTCGTCCACCTCGACGGCCTGCAGTATGCCAACAATGTTTTCACCCTGCTCTATCTGAACAGCAACGACAACAAGAAGGAATCTTCCAACCGTATCTTCGTGGCCGACCAGACCTGGGGAGTCAAGACCTGGGCAATGAGCAAGAACCTTATGGGCAAGTATCTCGAATCCGGCCTCTGGGATGCCATCAAGATAGGAAACTCCGGCGACCAGAACTACGGTACCGTGGGTGACCACAAGGACAAGAAAGACCTTCTCGGAAACCTCGTGAACGGCAAGCACTATGGAGACATAGAGCGCCAGGCAGGCACCGTGAGCCAGACCTTCAAGATGGGTAATACCGAGGTCGCCATCCGCACCAGCGGCTATGGCCGTTTCGGCGATTACAAGATTCCCGACGACATCCTGGACGGCAGCAAGACCCTCAGCGTGACCGGCATCCTCACCCTTTATCAGGGAGATATACAGATCACCGTGAATTCCTATGAGGATTTCACCTATGCCGACGGTACCCCTCTGCCCAAAGAAACAATGACTTTCTAAAATGAAAAAATTACTTTACATCGCAATTGCAGCAATGGCGGTTTCAGCTTGTAACACCAACCCCTTCCTCCAGGAATGGGACACTCCTTACGGAATACCTCCCTTCGACAAAATCAAGGTTTCCCATTATATCCCTGCCATCAAGGCCGGCATAGCCGAGCAGCAGGCGGAGATAGATGCCATCGTGGCAAATGAAGAGGCTCCGACCTTCGAGAACACCATAGCTCCTCTCGAACTCTCCGGCCGCACCCTTGCCAAGGTGATAGGAGTGATGTACAATGTTTCCGAGACCGACCGCAGCGACGCGCTCGACGCAGTGGTAGAGGAGTCCATCCCCCTTACCAGCGCTCACGAGAACAATATGTCCTTCAACAAGGCCCTCTACGAGAGGATTGCGGCCGTCTATAACGGCGACCAGTCCAATCTCACCCGCGAGCAGCAGATGGTGCTGAAGAAGCACTTCGAGGCTTTCGAGCGCGAGGGAATCGGCCTTCCCGAGGAGAAGCAGGCGCGTCTTCGCGAGATCAACGAGGCCATCGCCTCCAAGACCCAGAAGATCGGCAACAACATACTCGCCGAGAGCAACGCCTTCAAGGATAAGTTCGGCTTCAGTGTGAGCGCCTATCCCGAGAAGATGACATCTACCGCCGACCGTGCCCTCCGAAAGGAGTACTATGAGGCCTACACCACCCGCGGACATCACGGAAACGAGAACGACAACGCCCTGCTTATGGTCGAGGTCATCCGTCTCCGCCAGGAGAAGGCCCGGCTGCTGGGATTCGAGAATTCCGCCAGCTACACCCTCTCCAACAAGATGGCCGCAGATCCTGCCACCGTCGATTCTTTCCTCCGCGGAATCCTGAAGGCATCTACCGCCAAGGCCTGCGAGGAGATTGCCGACATGCAGAAGATCATGGATGAAGATGTGGCCGCAGGCGTACTCCCTGCAGGTTCGAAGATCGAGCCTTGGGACTGGTGGTACTATGCCGAAAAGGTCCGCAAGGTCAAGTATGACCTGGACGACGAAGAGGTGCGTCCCTACTTCCATATGGATTCCGTCCGCAACGGTATCTTCGTCTGCGCCAAGCAGCTCTATGGCGTGAACATGGAGAAGCTGGAGGGCGTGCCCGCCTATAACAAGGATTGTGTCACCACCTGGAAGGTGACTGCCGACGACGGCTCGCTCATCGGTATCTTCACCACCGACTATCTGCCTCGCGACAGCAAGCGCGGAGGTGCCTGGATGAATAATATCCGGGATCAGTATGTGGATGCCGCCGGCAACGACGTGCGCCCCATAATCGTGAACGTCGGCAACCTTTCCGAGTATATGAACGTGGATGACGTGCAGACGGTATTCCACGAGTTCGGCCACGCCCTGCACGGGCTGCTGACCAAGTGCCACTATCCTTCGGTGAGCGGCACCAGTGTCACCCGCGATTTCGTGGAGACCTTCAGCCAGTTCAACGAGAACTGGGCATTCCAGCCCGAGCTGCTTGCCAAGTATGCCCGCAACGACAAGGGCGAGGTCATCCCCGCTTCGCTTGTGGAGAAGATCAACAATTCGCTCAAGTTCAACCAGGGATTCATGACCACCGAGCTGGCCGCAGCTTCGATGCTCGACCTCGTGTGGCACGAGACTATGATTCCGGAGGATATCGCCACCCGCGAGCAGGCTACCGAGTTCATCGACAAGCTCGAGGCCGATCTTGCCAAGTCCATAGCTCTCAACCCCGAGATCACCTACCGCTACAGGACGACCTATTTCAACCATATCTTCTGCAGCGGTTACAATACCGGTTACTATGGCTACCTCTGGAGCGAGGTTCTCGACAGGGATGCTTTCAGCATCTTCGAGGCTTCCCCCGACGGGCCTTTCGACCTCTCTCTTGCCAAGAAGTTCAAGGAGACCTTCCTCGAGCGTGGCGGAAGCGAGGAGCCTATGACACTTTACAAGGAATTCGCCGGCCGCGAGCCCGATTCCAAAGCTTTCCTGGTAGGACGAGGATTACTTTAATAACTATTATAATAAATGAAAAACATCGTATTAGTACGCCACGGCGAGAGCCAGTGGAACAAAGAGAACAGGTTCACAGGTTGGACCAACGTAGATTTAAGTGAGAAGGGCCTTCAGGAGGCTCTCGATGCAGGCAAAGCCCTGAAAGAAGCCGGATTCAAGTTCGACATTGCTTATACCTCATACCTCAAGAGGGCTGTCAAGACCCTCAATAACGTCCTCGACGCTATGGACCTCGACTGGATCCCCGTCCAGAAGAGCTGGCGTCTCAATGAGAAGCATTATGGTATGCTCCAGGGACTGAACAAGGCCGAGACCGCTGCCAAGTACGGCGACGAGCAGGTGCTCATCTGGCGCCGCAGCTACGACGTGGAGCCCCTCCCTCTCCCCGAGTCCGATCCCAACTCCGCAACCCAGGATCCCCGCTATGCTGCGGTTCCCGACCAGTACGTTCCCCGTACCGAGGCCCTCAAGCAGTGCATCGAGCGCGTAATGCCTTTCTGGGAGTGCGAAATCTTCCCTATGCTCAAGAAGGTCGACAACATCATTGTCGTCGCCCATGGTAACAGCCTCCGCGGTGTGGTAAAGCACCTCAAAGGTATCTCCGACGCCGACATCGTGAAACTCAACATCCCTACGGCAACTCCGTACGTGTTCGAGTTCGATGACGACCTCAATCTCGTAAAGGATTACTATCTTGCCGACCCCGAGGAACTCGCCGCCAAGCAGGCAGCCGTAGCCAACCAGGGCAAAGCAAAATAAACGCTACAGATGCGTAGTCAGCAATTTCAGCTTCGGGCTTTCGGGCTCGAAGCTGATTTGCTTTTCGCCCATAGCCAGTATGGCTTCGCCGGCTTTGACGGGAGTGCGGGTGCCGTCGGTGCCCAGCACTGAGCCGGAGCCTTCCAGGCACATCACCACATAGAAGTTCTTCTTCACCGCCGCAAGGCCGGAGAGATCTACCGGAACAGGCTTGCTGAGTTCATATACATCCGTGGTGAAGTACTGGCACTTGGCAACCTGTACGCCGGCATTCTCCTTGCGCTCGTAGTCCGTCTTGTACGAAGGATAGACCTTGTAGTCAATGACATCCTTCGCCTGCTCGGTATGGAGCTGGCGGGGTTTGCCGTCCAGCCCGGGACGGTTGTAGTCGAAGATGCGGTAGGTGATGTCGGAGGTCTCCTGGATCTCTGCCAGATAGCATCCGCCGCATATGGCGTGGATGCGCCCTGCAGGAAGGAAGTAAACATCTCCCGGAGCAACCTTATGGTCGGCCAGAACCTCTGTGATGCGGCCCTCGGCGACCAGGCGGACATAATCCTCCTTGGTGATTTCTTTGGAGAGGCCTGCGAGCAGGTGTGCGCCCGGGGCAGTGCCTATCATATACCACATCTCGGTCTTGCCGCGGCACCCGTGGCGCTGGGCGGCTATTTCATCATTGGGATGTACCTGGATGCTCAGGTCCTGTTTTGCATCGATGAATTTGATGAGCAGGGGGAATTCCTCCCCGTACAGTTCGTTGAGCGTCTTGCCGTCCTCCGGCCCGCCCACGACCTTTGTCTCGTTTCCCTTTACGCCGGATAGCACCCAATTCTCGGTGCCCCACACCAGCGTCTTCAATATCGGTTCGAATTTGTAAATCATTGCAGCACTTAACTACTTGATATTCAGTTTGTTCCTGGTAGGAGAATCGGTAAAATCCGCCGATTCTCCTGCGGGTAATCCGTTGATATACAGCTATTTGCGTGCTGCAATGCGGATCAGTATGCGGAGGAAGCGGAGCCCGAGGCTGCCGATGCCGGCGGACAGGCCGCTTTCGGCAGCTTCCAGACGGACGGCATTCATCTCCTCGGCGCGCTCCAGCTCGCGATGCCCGCCCTTGCCGCTTAGCATCTTGATGAAGGTTCCGCGGAACAGCACCTTCCTAAGTGCAAAGAGGATTACTGCAATCAGCAGAAGGCCTCCCGCGACTATCAGGGCTCCCAGGGCGTAGTTGCCAAGAGCCTCGCCTATCAGCAGCACGCCGCCGAAGGCCAGGGCCGCAAGCGCCAGTATGGCGACTCCCAGTATGAGGAACCAGGCGAGGGTTCCTCCCAGGGCCTGCGAGGCGGTGTCGGCGCTCTTGAGCTTAAGTTGCTCCAGGCGCAGGTCTATGTAATCCTTGGTATCCATAACTCTAGGCTTCTTCTGCAGGTTTTTTCTTGTCTATGGCCTTCTCCAGGGCATCAAGGCCCTTGGAAACGGCGTCCATAGCGCTGTCTGCTACCTCTCCGGCCTTGTTTTTGGCCTTTTCTGCCAGGTCGCCGGCGGCTTGCTTCAGGCGTTCAGCATCTTCCTTGCCTTTGTCGGAAAGGAGATAAGCGGCAGCGAGGGCGCCGATGGCGGCTCCTGCCAGGAATCCGAAGAATGAATTGTTAGCCATATTACTTGAGGTTTTCGATTAGTTCATAGTCGAGGAGGCGCTGCTCCAGGTTCGCGTTCTTGACGCGGATGCGCACGCGGTCGCCCAGGCGGAACACCTTGTGGGTGCGTTTGCCAACCAGGCGGTAGTGCTCTTCGTCGAATTCGAAGAAGTCGGAACGTATCTCCCGCAGGGAAACCATTCCTTCCACCTTGCTGGGCTCTATCTCAACGTACATTCCCCATTCGGTGACACCGGATACGCGCCCGTCGAATTCCATTCCGACCTTGTCCTGCATATATTCCACGAGTTTGTATTTGATGCTCGTGCGCTCGGCATCGGCGGCTATCACCTCGCGCTCGGAGGCGTGCTGGCACTCAGTCTCGTAGTAGGCCTTGTCGGCGCTGTCCTTGCCGGCGAGATACCTGCTGAGCAGGCGGTGCACCATCGTGTCGGGGTAGCGGCGGATGGGGGAGGTGAAGTGGGTGTAGAAGTCGAAGGCGAGGCCGTAGTGGCCGATGTTTTCGGTGCTGTAGCAGGCTTTCGCCATCGAGCGGAGGGCTATGTCCTGGAAGGCTTCCAGCTCGGGTTTGCCTGCGGCGGCCTTCATCAGGGAGTTGATGTTCCTGGCGGCTGCGCGGCCTTCGAGAGAGTCGCCCATCTTATATCCGAAGCCTTTGGCGAAGTGCCTGAGGCTCTCGAGTTTTTCGGTGTTGGGGACGTCGTGGATTCGATAGACGAAGGTCTTGGCCTTCTTCGATGCCACGCCGTTCATCTGTCCGTCGGTGGCGATGAATTCGGCGACGGTGCGGTTAGCGAGAAGCATGAATTCTTCTATGAGCCAGTTGGCTTCTTTGCTGACCTTTTCGTAAACGTTCACCGGCTTGCCGTTCTCATCAACCTCGACCTTCATTTCCGGCCTGTCGAAATCCACCGCCCCGGCCTTGAACCGCTTTGCCTTCAGTTTTGTGGCCAGATCATTCAGGACCACTATGGCCGTACGGAGTTCGGATTCGGGGTCGGTGCCGGATTTACTGGCAGCGGGGTCTGCGGGTTCACCCTCTGAAGGACATGCCACCCTCGGCAATGTAAGAGGGAGGGGCCCAGCTCCGCTGGGAGGGGTCCCGCGGAGCGGGACTTCTTCAGAGGGTGAACCCGCAGAACCCGCTTCTATGATAGCCTGCGCCTGATCATAATCCAGACGGAAATCCGAATTGATAGCCGTACGGCCTATCCACCTCTTCTTGATCTCCGCCTTAGGCGTAATCTCGCAAACCACCGAATAAGTCAACTTATCCTCGTGTGGCCGCAGCGAACAAAGCTTGTTGCAGAGCTTCTCGGGGAGCATGGGGACGGTACGGTCCACCAGATAGACGCTGGTGCCGCGCTCGCGGGCCTCCTTGTCCACAGCCGTGCCGGGAGTCACATAGTAAGAGACATCCGCGATGTGTATGCCCACCTCGTAGTTGCCGTTCTTCAGCTTGCGGAACGATAGGGCATCGTCGAAGTCCTTGGCGTCGGCAGGGTCGATGGTGAAGGTGAAGGTGTCGCGGAAATCCTTGCGGCCCTTGAGGTCCTTGGCAGTTATCTCTTCGGAGATGCTGTCGGCAGCATCCTCCACTTCCTTTTCGAACTTGTAGGGGAGATTGAACTCCGCCAGAATGGCGTGCATCTCGGTATTGTTCTCGCCGGGCATTCCCAGCACGTCGGCGATGTGGCCCACCGGGGCGGAATCCCCACGGTTCCATCTATCTACGATGGCGGCGACCTTCATCCCGCGCTTTGCGCCGAGTTTTGCCGCCTCTTCGGCATCTACTTCAATATCGTAGGGCATGTTCTTGCTCTGCATCATCACCCAGGCCTGGGCTCCGACCGTGTGGAGGATTCCTACGAACTGCTTGCCGCTGCGCTTCACTATCTCCACGACCTCTCCCTCGCGCTTGCGGGCCGCACGGCCCCCGGCTTTCGACGCCGCCTTGGCGTCCGCCTGGCGCGTGACCGCCACTTTTACTATGTCCCCGTCGAGGGCGTTGCGGGTTTTGGAGGCCTTGACGAAGATGTCGTCATCCTGGCCATCGACAATCACGAAAATGAATCCTTCGCGTGTCATCTGCACCCGGCCTTCGAACACCGGGACGTTCTTCTTGGGTTTTCCGGAACCTTTCCGGACGCTGCGGGAACCTTTCCCGCCTTTATAGTTTCTCTTAGTCATAACATACAAAGTTAATAAAAATAATGACTATCTTTGTTAAGACATAACTATTACCAATCCATGAGAAAGCTCTTCTGTCTGCTGACAGCCATCTTTGTCCTGAGTTCCGCATATGCTCAGGTTAAGCCCATTTGCGGGCCTTATATCCAGAATCCCACCACCACCGGCTTCACCGTAGTCTGGGAAACCAATATGGATGCCGTGGCCTGGGTCGAAGTCGCCCCGGATGACGGCACGCATTTCTACAACTGCGAGCGCCCCAAGTACTACGACCTCCGCGGCTACGGCAACCAGGTGATCAGCAACATCCACAAGATCCGTATCGACGGCCTGCAGCCCGGCACCAAGTACCGCTATCGCATAATGATGAAAGGCGTGCTGAGTTTCGAAGGCCCCGGCAAGGTGGAATACACCCGCCCCTGGGGGAGCGATGTCTATAAGGGCGTCCCCTACGAGGCCTGCACCCTCAGGAAGGACTACGACAGGCTCCGTTTCGATATGTACAACGATATACACCAGAAGGATTCCATATTGAACGTACTGATGAAGGGTGCCAAGAAGGATGAGGTGGATTTCGTAGTGTTCAACGGCGATATGGTGAGTTCCCTGGCCTGGAAGGAGAAGATACGGGACACCTATCTCGCCACCGGCGCCAGGAACCTCGACGGGCGCATCCCTCTCTATAACATCCGCGGCAACCACGAAATGCGCGGCACCGACACCCGCCACTGGTTCGACTATGTGGATATGCCTCAGGGCAAGCCCTACTTCACGGCCAGCTATGGCAAGTTCCTCTTCATCTTCCTCGACTGCCTGGAGGACAAACCGGACAGCGATATGGAGTATTCCGGCACCATGCTTTCCGATCCCTACCTGCAGGAGCAGGCGGATTGGCTGAAGGAGGTCACCGGTTCCAAGGAATTCAAGAATGCCGCCGTCCGCATTGTGATAGGCCACATCCCTCCTATGAAGGATGGTTGGCACGGGGACCTGAATATGGAGAAGTACTTCGTGCCCATCCTAAACAAGGCGAAGATAGACCTATGGCTCGCCGGCCACCATCATAAGTGGAGAGTGGATGAGCCGGGCACGGTGTCCAGCGCCAATTTCCCCGTGGTGATCAACAAGAACTGCGAAAGGATGGAAGTCTGCGTCAGCGCCGGCGGAATCAATATCGAAACCTTCAGTCCCGAAGGGGTCAAGACTCACGAATACAGCCGGAAAGTATCCCGATAGTCGATCGTAAGATAAACGGTCCTGGCTACCAGGTGGGCAAAGTATGCTGCCATCAGAAGATGTATGGCGGCGGGGGAGGAGATGCCCGGGGCCAGCACTGCTCCTGCGAGCCATACTCCCAGGAACGCAGTCAGGGCCCATATCATAGCGTTGCGTATGGCGTGGGATGCGGTGGCTCCGATGTAGATGCCGTCCCAGGTGAAGGCGGCGCATCCCACCAGCGGCATTGCCAGCAGCCAAGGGATATAGGCGCGGCAGGCGCCCAGCACTGCGGCATCGTCGGTCATAAGCCTCAGCATCCCCGGACCTGCCAGGCCATATATCAGCATCCATATACCCGCAACCCCGAAGCTCCACTTGAAGGTCTGCACCACGGTGCGCCTGACCATCTCCCGGTCCTTCTCGCCTATGAAACGCCCCGTCAGGGCCTCTCCCGCATAGGCAAAGCCGTCGGTGAAGTACGAGAATATCATCAGCAGGTTCATCATTATGTTGGCGCTGGCCAGCATTACTTCGCCGTAGCGGGAGGCGATTATGGTGTATCCCAGATATATCCCCGTGAAGCACAGCGAGCGTACGAACAGGTCGGTGTTCAGTTTGAAAAAGGCCCCGAAAGTGCCGGCCGTCTCCCCGTCATTGCCGGCTCCCTCCCCGTCATTGCCGTCCCCCTTCCTGTCATTGCCGGCCTGACCGGCAATCTTCACCCTATACTTGAACCCGCAGATCCCCAGCGCCAGCAGCAGGCCGGAATACTGCGCGATTACGGTTCCCAGGGGGATGCCTACGAATCCCAGGCCGTCCCAGTTGCCGATTCCGAGGCTGAGTATTATGCTGGCGGCTATGTTCACTATGTTTACCGTAAGGTCGGTGAGCATGGAGCTGACGCTGTCCTGCATCCCTATGAACCAGCCTTTGAGGGCCATCAGGCTGAGGGTCGCGGGGGCTGCCCAGATGCGTATGATGACGTATTGGATGGCTAGCTGGGCAACGCCTGGCGTGGCGTCGCGGAAGATGAGGGCGAGGCGGGAGATGGGCCATTGCAGCACTATCAGCAACGCCGCGAATCCCAGCGCCAGCTTCAGCGCCCTCACCAGAATACCGGAACATTCGTCCAGTTCGCCCCGCGGGGACCTACCCTCTGAGGGCCTGTCCACCCCCGGACAGGGGCAGGGGGAGGGACCCATCGCTTGCGATGGGAGGGGCCGGAGCGAGCGAAGCGAGCGGAGTCCCGAAGAGGGTAGTCCCCGACGGGCGGACCGGCCGTACGCCTGGGCTGTGAGGCCGCCGGTGCTGGCGCGGAGGAAGGCGAAGTTCCAATATATGACGCTGAGAAGCATCGCCCCGACCGATATGCCGCCGATGAACTCTGCACTCGAACCGCTCAGGTTATGCAGGTGCCCGGCAACGGCTGTATCTACCAAACCAACCAACGGAACCGTAATGTTCGCCAGTATGCTTGGCAGCGCCAGCCGCAGTATTTCCCGGTCAAGTGGCTTCACTTAACAAATGTACGGGAAATATTTTTATTATTCGTCCGAATTTATGTATATTTGCAACGTTTATTCGTCCGAATTTGTGTTAATAATTGTGGTACATTCGTCCGAATTTATGTAAAATGAAACGCGAGATATATGCAAAACTCCTTGAGTGGAAGTCTCGTAAGGGACATAAACCACTAGTACTTGACGGGGCCCGTCAGGTTGGCAAAACATATATACTTAAAGAGTTCGGAGTCCGGGAGTACAAAAATGTGTCTTACGTTAACCTTGACAAAGATGCAGTAGCAAAATCCGTCTTTGATCCAGACCATGACATCAAAAGAATCATCCGTACTCTTTCTGCCTATACAGGTGTGGATATAGTTCCGGGCGATACTTTAATCATAATCGATGAGATACAGGAGAGTAGCGCGGCATTGGGCTGTTTAAAGTATTTCAAGGAAGAATTCCCTCAGTATGATGTGGCGGTTGCTGGTTCTCTGCTAGGAATATCTATCCACGAAGATCAGTCTTTTCCGGTCGGTATGGTGGAATTTGTCCGTATGTTCCCGATGTCTCTTCTTGAATTTCTGAATGCCACCGGTAACGAGAAACTTACCGAACTTCTCCTGAATCACGACTGGGAATCAGTAAACATTTTAAGCCAACAATATACTGAACTGCTTCGCCAATATTACTATGTGGGAGGTATGCCCGAGGCCGTTGCAGGATACATCGCTGGAAAAGGACTTAAGGCTGTCCGCCAAATCCAGAAAGATATCTTAGCTGGTTACAGAAGGGATTTTTCCAAGCATGCACCAAACAAAGACGTCCCCCGCATCGAGATGGTCTGGGACTCCCTTCCCTCGCATCTGGCCAAGGAAAACAAGAAATTTATCTATGGCGCTCTTCGTAAAGGCGGTCGTGCAAAAGAATTCGAGATGGCCATTTCCTGGCTTAGGGATGCGGGACTGATATACAAAGTTCACCGAGTTTCCAAGATAGAATACCCTCTTAGTTTTTATGAGGATTTCGATGTTTTTAAGGTATTCCCGTTGGATGTCGGTCTATTGGGCGCGATGACTGATGTCCCTGCCTCTCAAATGCTAGTAGGGAACAATGTATTCAAAGAATTCAAAGGGGCTTTCACGGAGTGTTATGTCAACGAGCAGTTGGCCCGCGTCCAGATTCCGGTTTTCTACTATTCCTCCAATGAATCTGAAGTGGAGATAGATTTTGCTGTGCAAACGGAGAACCGCGTTATTCCCATTGAAGTTAAGGCGGAGGAAAACGTCAAATCAAAGTCCCTGAAGACCTACATAGACAAGTATCCGGAACTGAAAGGACTGCGCATCTCTATGCTCAACTATGTCGATCAAGGTTGGATGGAGAATCTGCCATTATACGCAATAGAGGGATACTTTTCTCAATAGCCTTTGCGGAATTTTCCGTCTTCTTCGAGCATTCCCAGATAAGAATTGTAGCGCTCGGCGCTGATGGTCCCGGCATCGACTGCGGCCTTGACGGCGCAGCCGGGTTCGTGAGTGTGGGTGCAGGGGACGAAGCGGCAGTCATCCGCCACGCGCAGCATTTCCGGAAAGTACTTGGCGATTTCTTCCTTTTCCAAATCTACCAGCCCGAACCCCCTCAGCCCCGGCGAATCTATCAGGTAGCCGGAGGCGCCGATAGGATACATTTCGTAAAGGGAGGTGGTGTGTTTGCCCTGCAGATGGGCAAGGGAGATCTTGCCGACCTTAGGGTCCAGGGAGGGGTCTATGGCCTTGACGAGGGAGGATTTTCCCACGCCCGACTCGCCCGAAAACAGGCTCAGCTTGCCGCCGCAGGCCTCCCGGAGTTCGTCTATGCCTTCGCCCGTCTTGCAGGAAGTCTCGATAATGCGGTAGCCCGCTCCTTCGTAGATGCGGTGGAAATCGGCCACCGCTTCGGGTGCATCCGCCTTGTAAAGGTCGACCTTGTTGAGGACTATTATCGCCGGAATCTTGTAAACTTCGCAGGTGACCAGTATGCGGTCGAGGAAGGGGAGTTTGATTTCGGGGAAGAAGAGGCTGACGGCAATCACGGCCTGGTCGAGGTTGGCGGCTATCACGTGTGCCTGCCGGCTCAGGTTCGTCGATTTGCGTATCACATAATTGCTCCGCGGCAGTATCTCCGTTATCACTGCAGCTCCCTGCGGTTGCTGGTACTCCCCCTGAGGGACGTAACACCCGCGGTTCGATAGCGGGGGGACCGTCCCGAAGGGAGGGTGGGGTGAGCCCGAAGGGCGAACTCCCGAAGGGGGAGAACCAGCAACCGCAGAGGGGATGAAGCGGACGCGG
>JAEEGH010005175.1_pt1 | contig 32942 bp, 26 predicted proteins | sample 9134181 | NCBI WGS metagenome assembly JAEEGH01 (sample SAMN16246544, study PRJNA631951) | gut metagenome | biome: gut microbiome; feature: rumen; material: DP-attached | host: Bos | place: Iran: Karaj | collected 2018-10
CGTACCCACTGGCATGAAAGCCTATCGCCTCTTCGTGAAAGGACTGAAAGGCGGTCACTCAGGCATGGACATCAACCTGGGTCGCGCCAACGCCAACAAAGTGCTGAACACCATGCTGCTGATGGCAGCAGAGAAATATGGCCTGCGCCTCGCCTGCATCGATGGCGGTAGCTTGCGCAACGCCATCCCAAGAGAAGCAGAAGCCATCGTGGTCGTCCCTGCCGACAAGGAAGAGGAATTCAAACAATATGCCGCCGAATATGAGGGCATCTGCAAGGAAGAGTTTGCCGAGGTCGAGCCCGAGCTGGCCATCCTCTGCGAAGGCGCCGAGATGCCCAAACAAGTCATCGACGTGAAGACGCAAGACAACATGTTCTGCGCCATCGCCCGCTATCCCAACGGCGTCATCGCCATGTCGGAAGACTTTGAAGGCACCACCGAGACCTCAAGCAACCTGGCCACTTGGAAGATGGACAACGGCAAGATCACGACCGCATCGCTAACCCGCAGCCTCGTCGACGCCGCCAAAGACAAGCTCGCTGAGCAAATCCGCAAGAACCTCACCGACAACGGTGCCGAGGCCTACTCCACCGGTGACTATCCTGGTTGGAAGCCCAACATCAACTCAACCATCCTCAACCTGATGAAGAAGGTTTATATGGAGAAGTTCGGCAAGGAGCCCAAGGTGATGGTCATCCACGCCGGCTTGGAATGCGGCATACTCGGCTCGAAGTACCCGAATTGGGATATGGTGAGTTTTGGCCCCACCTTGGTACACCCGCATTCACCCGATGAAGCCCTCCTCATCGAGAGCGTGCAGCCCTTCTGGGACTTCCTCGTTGAGACGCTGAGAAATATCCCCGAAAAAGAAGTGATTGCATAATCAACTAATTATCAGTAATTTGAAAAAGGCAAAATCAAATTTGGTTTTGCCTTTTTTATTTTTTTCAAGAAAAATGTTGGAGCAAAGGAAAATCTTTGTACTTTTGCAGCCCAATTCAGAGGGATTTTAGCGAAAAATAACAAATAAACAGATACAGAGATGAAGCGCACTTATCAACCTTCGAACAGAAAACGTAGAAACAAACACGGTTTCAGAGAGAGAATGTCGACGGCTAACGGCCGTAAGGTTTTGGCCCGCAGAAGAGCTAAAGGCAGAAAGAAACTTACAGTTTCTGACGAATATTAATCCTTTCCGTGAAAACGGAACAGAAGCCGTTATATTTCTCATTTAAGGTAACGAAGGCGACCCCGATGGGGGATCGCCTTTTGTTGTTTATGTTTATGTTGTAGAGACGTTTCGGGAAACGTCTCTACATTTGTTATTTTTCACAACGGTAAATGATCTCCTCTCCCCTGCGCGCAAGATGCATACGTTCGCGCTGTTCCTCTGAAATCTCGTAATACAGCCTGTCTTCCGTCACCTTGAAGCCTGCTTTTCGCAACACCTCGGCATAGTCGCGGCCGAATTGGCGCACGTGGTCGTATTGACCAAAAAGACGCTGACGCTCCTTCGGGTCGGTGATGCTTGGGTCTTCAAAGGTATCGACATCGGGGTTGATGGGCACGAGGAGAATCGCCCAACCGCCAGGTTTCAGTATGCGTTTGATCTCAGAAAACGCCTTGTTCGCGTCGCTTACATGCTCCAGCACATGGTTGCAGATGACCACATCGTAGGTGTCGCTCGGCTGGTCGATGGCGGTGACATCGAGATGCAGGTCGGCAATGGGCGAATCAAGGTCGGCGGTGGTGTAATCAAGGTTCTTCAGGGCACGGAACCGTTTCAGGAATGGCTGTTCGGGCGCAAAATGCAAGACCTTGAGCGGGGCAGTGAAAAAATCAGTCTTCTCTTTCAAGTAAAGCCACAATAGACGATGTCTTTCGAGCGACAAGCACTTGGGGCAAAGACGGTTGTCGCCAGCCACCCCATAGCCATACGGCAAAAACTTCCGGAAATGCTTGCCGCAGACGGGACATTCCACCTTATTGCCCAGATAGAAAGGCCGGATCAAAAAGCTGAACAGATAACTCAACTTGATGAGCCACTGGCGGGGAAAAATCTTGGTGAAAAAAGAGATGAGTTTCTTCATGAAAGATAATCACATTTGATAGCGCAAAAATAAGGAAAGAATCCCTATCTTTGCAAAAAATAATGAAAATGCGGTTTTCGATCATCATACCCGTCTACAACCGGCCTCAGGAAGTCGACGAACTGCTGGAGAGCCTTTGTGTTCAGACACTCAAGGACTTTGAAGTAGTAGTAGTGGAAGACGGCTCAACGGAGAAGTGCGACACAGTCTGCGAGAAATACAAGGACAGATTGGCCTTGAGCTACCACTTCAAGCCCAACTCGGGTCCAGGTCCTTCGCGCAACTTCGGCGCCGAACGCAGCCAAGGCGAATACCTCATTATCTTGGATTCCGACGTCATCGTGCCCGAGAACTACTTGGAGACCGTCCAGCAAGAGTTGGACCGCGAGCCTTGCGACGCCTTCGGAGGTCCCGACCGTGCCCATGCCTCGTTCACGCCCATACAGAAAGCCATCAACTATTCGATGACCTCATTCTTCACCACGGGTGGCATCCGTGGCGGCAAGAAAAAAATGGACAAGTTCTACCCCCGCAGCTTCAATTTAGGCATCAGGAAAAATGTTTACGAAGCCTTGGGCGGCTTCGCTCCCATGCGTTATGGAGAGGACATCGACCTGAGCACTAGGATCTTCAACGGAGGATACAGCTGCCGCCTCTTCCCTGAAGCCTTCGTCTATCACAAACGACGTGTCAAATTCAGCTCGTTTTTCCGCCAAGTGAAGCACTCGGGTGAGGCGCGTGTCATCCTGAAAGACAAATACCCCGAGACCTTCAAACTGGTGCATCTCTTGCCTGCAGCCTTTGTGGTCGGCAATGTTTTGCTGGTGTTGGCTTGCTTGGTGCATCTCATTCTGGCTTTTATCCTTACGGGAAGGTTCTCATGGTGGGCTTTGCTATGGCTCGCCCCCATCCTACTCTATGCCATGATGGTATTTGTTGACTCACTCATTAAAAACAAGAACATGAAAGTCGCATTGCTCTCAGTTCCAGCAGCTTATTGCCAGCTCTTCGGCTATGGCCTTGGGTTCATCGGAGCGTTTTTCAGGAAAAAACGGTCATCGCAAACGGAAAAATCGTAATTTCGCAGCACCTTATTAAAATAAAACATGGGGGCATTTTGGAAAATACTGCTGATTGCCGTTCTGATTTTCTACGTTTTCTATCTGATTATCAAGTGGGTATTTAGAAGGAAAATGAGAAAGTTCGAGGAACAGCTGGAGCAATTCGGACAGGAAAAGACAAATACAGAAACAGAAACGCCAAAGAATCCCCGCATCAATCCCAATATAGGAGAATATACTGATTTTGAAGAAGTTGAATAGAAAACATTATACACAATGAAAACCACTATAACATCAAAAGAAAACAAAACTGCAGCGGCCCTTCGACAGGCTCAGGGACCTAAATTTTGGCCCATTGTTATAGCCATTGCTATCTTTGCGGTCATTTCTTGGGTATACTTCTATCCCGTGATGCAAGGCAAACGCGTAAAGCAACACGACATGGAGATGCACAAAGGCATGGCCCAGGAGCTGACGCAGTACCGCGAAAGCACGGGCGAAACCGCACTTTGGACCAACTCGGCCTTCAGCGGCATGCCCGCATGGAACATCTCGGCACCACAAAAGACCAACCTCTTCCAATATGTCCATAAAGTGCTGTCCATAGGTCTACCAAGCCCCTTGGGAAGCGTGTTTATCAGCATGTTAGGTTTCTTCATCCTTTTGCTTGTCCTAGATGTCGGAGTATGGGTGAGTGCCTTAGGCGCCATCGCATACGGGTTCACCTCCTACCTCTACATCATCATTGGCGCCGGCCACAACGCCAAAGCCGTTGCCATGGCCTATATGGCCCCCGTCATCGCTGGCGTGTTGCTGACCTATAAAGGCAAATACCTCTGGGGTCTGGTGCTGACCGCCATCGCTGCTTCTTTGGAGCTGTATGCCAACCACCTGCAAATCACCTATTATCTCATATTGATCCTTGTCGTCATCGTCATTGCAGAATTCATCTCCGACATCCGACAGAAGAAACTGCTGCATTTCGTCAAGGCGAGCCTGATGTTGGTGTTGGTGGCCGTCATTAGCGTCCTCACCTTCTCCACCAAGCTATACGCCAACTACGAATTCGGAAAAGAAACGACCCGTGGCAAACCCGTGTTGACCAGCAACGAAAGCAACCAAACCAAGGGCCTCGACCGCGATTACATCACGCAGTGGAGTTATGGCAAGGGTGAGACATGGAGCCTCATGATCCCCAATGCCAAAGGCGGGGCATCGGCTTATATCGGGAAGCAAAACCCTGTTTTGGAAAAAGCCGACCGCCAGTTCAAGGACAGCATTGCGCAGAGCAACGCTTACTGGGGCGACCAACCTGGTACCAGTGGCCCCGTCTACGTAGGCGCCATTGTGGTGTTCCTTTTCGTTTTGGGCGCCTTGACGGTGAAAGGCAAACTGAAATGGGCCTTGCTGATAGCCACCATACTCTCCATCCTACTCAGCTGGGGCAAGAACTTCATGGGCTTCACCAACTTCTTCCTGGACTACATTCCCGGCTACGACAAGTTCCGGGCCGTCAGCATGACATTGGTCATCGCTGAGGTGACCATGCCTTTGCTAGGTTTCTTAGGTTTGGCCGAGATGGTCAAGAGCCCTGAGAACGCCAAGAAGAACATGACGAAATTCTTCATCGCCTTGGGTGTCACTGCAGGCTTCTGCCTACTCTTCTATCTCATGCCCAAGACCTTCTTCAACTTCCTCAGCCAGGAAGAAGCCAAACAATTCGCGTCCATGAGCGCGGGCAAGGACGGCGCCATCTACGCCCAATTTGCATCGCAGCTTGAAGACGTCCGCGTGGCCATCTTCCGCAAGGACGCCCTGCGCAGCCTCATCTTCATCATCCTGGCTGCCGTGCCGCTGTTCCTCTACGTCAAAGGCAAGCTGAAAGCCGTGCCCGCCTTTGCCGTCCTGGCAGCACTCATCCTCGTCGACATGTTCCCCATCGACAAGCGTTACCTCAACAACGACAACTTCATCGACAAGGCGAAGTTCGACAAACCCTTTGTGGCTTCTCCTGCCAACCAATACATCCTCAACGATAAGACTTTGAGTTACAGGGTGGCCGACATCACCAGAGACATGTTCAACGACGCCAGCACCTGCTATTTCCACAAGTCGATTGGCGGCTACTCAGGCGCCAAACTCCGTCGCTATCAAGACGTCATCACCCAATACCTTGGGCCTGGACTCAACCGACTCCGCAGCGCGAAGACCGCCGAAGACATGGCGAGACAGTTGGCGCAACAGGAGGTGCTCAACATGTTGAACACCAAATACATCATCTTCAACCCACAGAGCCAGCCGTTTGAAAACCCGTTTGCCTACGGCAACGCCTGGATGGTGAACGACGTCCAGATTGCCAACACGCCAAACGATGAATTTAATGCATTGGCCACCTCAGACTTGCACCGCACCGCCATCATCGGCAAAGAATTCAAGCAAGAAGTGGCAAGCTATCGACCTCAGGCAGAGGATGGAAGCATCACCCTCACCGATTACAAGCCCAACCAGCTGACCTATAGCTTCTCTGCCAGCGAAAACAAACTGGTGGTCTTCTCCGAAATCTGGACCAGCAAAGGCTGGACGATGCGAATCGACGGACAAGAAAGCCCCTTGTTGCGCGCCAACTACCTGTTGCGTGCCGCCATGGTGCCCGCCGGACAGCACGAAATCGTGATGCGCTATGAGCCCAAAATCTGGAAGGTGGGCGGTATTGTTTCGCTGGTGAGCTCGTTGGCTATCATCTTGTTTGCTGTCGCCATGATTGTTCTCTCCCTAGTCAAGAAGAAGGAAATACCAGCATGACCAAGGTCTTAAGAACCTTATGCCCTTTTCCAGGCCAATGATTTGGCTTTTTCGGGACTTTCACCATACCTTTTGGACGGAACCGAGATGAAATGGAGAATCGGCACCTCGGATGTAAAATGGTTTGCAAGTCACAGTTCCTTAAATATTACCGAAGCGGAAATGAAAGATGTTAAACTTTATGATGAAAACACTTTTTCCTGCAATGTGACCTTTACACAGGTTATAACAAAATCCGGTATTGAGGAAACAAATTACAGCGATTACACTTGGGTATTTGTAGCTAGCGGCGGAGAGTGGTACATGGCCGACATGTTTACCAATTCTACGGACGAGAACTTATAAATATAGATTTATTGCAAAGGAAGTAGCAAGATGGAAGAAAACACAAATGTATCAGAATTTTTTGGTTGCAGAGTATTTGATGACAAGGCTTTGAGAAAGAGAATTTCCAAAGAGTCTTACGATAAGTATCAAAAGACTTTGCTTGATGGCAAGGAGCTTGAAAGCGATGTTGCAAACGATATTGCAAAGGCCATGAAAGAATGGGCTTTGGAACACGGTTGTACTCATTACACCCACTGGTTCCAACCTATGACGGGTATTACTGCGGAAAAACACGATGCATTTGTATCGGGCAAAATGGAAAATGACAAGCAGATTCTTGAGTTTTCGGGAAAAGAGCTTATTAAGGGCGAGCCTGATGCCTCATCCTTCCCTTCGGGCGGTCTTCGCGCAACATTTGAGGCAAGAGGCTATACTGCATGGGATTGCACATCACCGGCATTTATAAAAAACGACGCTGCGGGATCCATCCTTTGTATTCCTACCATCTTCTGTTCATATACGGGAGAGGCGCTTGATAAAAAAACACCGCTTCTTCGTTCGTCACAGGCGGTTGCAACACAGGCTATGCGTGTGCTTAAGGCTTTGGGAAACACATCATCAAAGCAGGTAAAAACCAATGTTGGTGCAGAACAGGAATATTTCCTTGTAGACAGAGATAAATATAAAGCAAGAAAAGACCTGGTATTTTCCGGCAGAACTCTTTTCGGAGCAATGCCTCCGAAGGGTCAGGAACTTGAAGATCATTATTTCGGAAGTATCAGAGAGCGTGTGGGCGCCTTTATGAGAGACGTAAACAAAGAACTCTGGATGCTTGGCGTGCCTGCAAAAACTCAGCATAACGAGGTTGCTCCGGCACAGCATGAGCTTGCTCCCGTTTACGAAGAAGCAAATATAGCAACGGACCATAACCAATTGGTAATGGAAACTTTAAAGAAGGTTGCGGAACGCCACAACCTTATGTGTATTCTTCATGAGAAACCTTTTGCGGGTGTTAACGGGTCCGGTAAGCACAACAACTGGTCATTGACAACGGATGACGGAATCAATCTTTTTTCACCGGGTAAGAAGCCACATGAAAACATTACATTCCTTGTATTCTTAATGGCAATACTTAAGGGTGTGGATAAACATGCGGATCTTTTAAGAGAATCCGTTGCGGTTCCGGGTAACGATCTTCGTCTCGGTGCTGATGAGGCTCCGCCTGCAATTGTTTCGGCATTCCTTGGAGAACAGCTTGAAGATATAATCAATCAGCTTGTAGAGACCGGAGAGGCAAAAACAAGTATTCAAAAAGGTACCGTAAATATGGGCCTTTCAGCCGTTCCGGAATGGAAAAAAGACGCAACGGACAGAAACAGAACATCACCTTTTGCTTTTACCGGCAATAAATTCGAATTCAGAATGGTAGGTTCATCGGATTCCGTTGCTGAATCAACTACCGTTTTAAATGCTCTTGCGGCTGAAAGTTTTTGCGAAATCGCAGATGAACTTGAAAAAGCGGCAAACGTGCAAGAAGCGGAAAAGATAGCAAAAGAAATTATAGTTAAACTTGCAAAAGACCACAGAAGAATACTTTTCAGCGGAAACGGTTATTCAAAAGAGTGGGTTGAAGAGGCTGTTAAGCGCGGTCTTCCGAACATCACAAATATGGTGGATTCAATCGAGGCTCTTACAACGGATAAGTCCGTAAAACTTTTTGAAGAATTCGGCATTTACACGAGAAAAGAGCTTGAATCCCGTGCCGAAATCAAATACGAAATGTATTCGAAACAAATAAATATCGAAGCAAGAACAATGATAGACATTGCAAGTAAACATATTATTCCTGCCATTATTCAGGGAACTACGGAACTTGCCACATCCATAAATCAGGTAGTTTCGGCAATCGGAGAAGAAATGGCAAGCACACAAAAAGAGATTCTCTACGAAATGTCCGCAAATCTTACGGATTCAAAAGTTGCTTTGGAAAACTTAAGCGATCTTGCCGACAAAGCAAGCGCTATGAGTTATGGCAAGGAAATGGCGGTATTTTACAGAGATAAAGTTATTCCTGCCATGAATGAACTTAGAAGCAATATAGATGCGGCCGAGATGATAGTAAGCAAATCGACATGGCCGATGCCGTCATACGGTGATTTGATTTTTGAAGTGTAGGTAAATATATGTTGGTTTATATTGTTGAGGATGATGAGAATATAAGAGAGATAGAAAGTTATTCCCTTACGAAAAACGGTTTTGAAGTGAGGGAGTTTTCCGACGGGGAAAATCTGCTTAATGACTGTCTTGATTCAAGGCCGAATCTTATCATTCTTGACATTATGCTTCCGGGAAAAGATGGGCTCAGTCTTTTGAAGGATTTAAGAGAAAACAAGGATTTGTCCACAATTCCCATTATGCTTATAAGCGCCAAATCATCCGAAATAGATAAGGTTAAAGGCCTTGATATGGGTGCGGACGATTATCTTACAAAACCTTTCGGTACAATGGAACTTGTATCAAGAGTAAATGCGCTTTTAAGACGTTTTAAGAACGATGATAAATCAGATTGCAGTTACAGGGAAATTTCCATCGACGATGCCAAGAGAAGTGTAACGGCTTTTGGTAAAAGCATTGATTTAACCTTTAAAGAATATGAGCTTTTGAAATATTTTATAGCAAATTCTCAAAAGGCTCTTTCAAGAGATAAGCTTCTTGAGGCAGTTTGGGGATATGATTTTGCCGGAGAGTCCAGAACTGTGGATATGCACATAAAAACTCTCAGACAAAAACTCGGAGATGCAGGAGCTTACATTAAAACAGTAAGAAACGTAGGGTATATTTTGGAATAATGAAAAAAAGGGGCATAACAATCTATATTTTTTCTTTAATAACAGCCGGTATAGCAATTGCGGTACTAACAATGCTTATGTGGGGAGAAATCGTTAACAAACCCATAAAGTATATTGCTGCGGTTGTTATTATTATTGTGATTTCGCAACTTGTGGCTTATATAGCCGTAAGACGGAGTCTGCTTCCCATTATAAAATCCATGAATGAACTTGACATAGCCACCATAAAAATGCGTCAGGAGTTTTCCGCAAACGTTTCACACGAGCTTAAAACCCCTTTAACGGCTATTTCGGGATATGCGGAACTTATTGAAGAGGGCATGGATGATGAAGAAAAAAGGAAAGAATTTGCCGGGAAAATAAAAAAAGAATCCGCAAGACTATTAAGACTTATTAACGATATTATCAGGATTTCAGAGCTTGACGAAACCGAAAAGCTTTTGGAATTCGAAAAAATAGATTTGTTCAAAATCATACAAGATTGTATGGATGGTTTGGAAGCATCTGCGGGGGAAAACAATATCAAGCTGATTCTTGATAGACTGCCTGTGGGAAGTTTATTTATCAAGGCAGATGAATCTTCCATCCACGAATTGGTATACAATCTTATTGACAATGCCATAAGATACAACAAGCCGGAAGGCGAAGTTCATGTGGGTTTGAAAAAGCAAAACGGAAAAATCATTCTTTATGTTTCGGATACGGGAATAGGGATTCCTAAGCAATACAGGGAAAGAATATTTGAAAGGTTCTTTCGCGTGGATAAGAGTCGTTCCAGAAAAACCGGCGGAACGGGACTCGGTCTTTCAATCGTAAAGCATATCGCAATAATGCATAAAGCCGAAATAAAAGTTGAAAGTGTTGAAAATGAAGGAACAACAATAAGCGTAAGCTTTAAAGAATAACACCAAAAAAGGATACCGAGTAGGTATCCTTTTTTGGTTGTGGTTTGTTAATGTTTAAATAAAAGGGAGGGTTATGTAAGTTTCCTTACATAAGTATGAAAAAAGTTTTCATATAAGAAACAACTTCCTTGTTTCTATGTTTCCATTTTATTTGTAAATAGTGAAATAAAAATGTTCTAATTGTGAAAGCTTTTAGAATTAAGTTTTAAAAAAGTGTGAACACGTATAGCGTTTTATAACTTTTCCTGCGGTTTTAAAAACTACGTCCACCGCCTCCGTGACTGATTCCGCCGCTGCTCATATGGGACGAACCGCCGTGACTTCCGCCACCTTCGTCAATACGTCTCGTAACCGTATGTCGACCCAGGAAGACATCAGTTTGATGTTTCACGGAAAAAGAATTCTTAGCCATATAAGTTGAGCTGCCGGCAGTCATTTTAGGTCTCCTTGCAAAAGCAATTATCAGGACAATTATAAGAGCAATGCCTGCTGCTATAGGAAGGGAAACATAAGGCTTTCTAAAATAGGATGCGGCACTGTCCGGATTGGAATCGCCAAAAACCGGGGATAACCAATCGGATTGAGGACGGCTGTTTTCATAATCCGAATAGTCAACATCGTCGTATTTTGATGAAGTATATGCCTCAATTGAAGCATCCAAAAATGCAAGGCAAGCATCTTTATAATCTTCATCATCCATGTATTCAAATACTTGATCCAAAATCACTTCGATTTCAACATCATTGATTTCGGCAAGAGCGGATCCTACCGTGTTTATATAAACCTTGCGATTGTCAAAATCCATTAAAAGCATGATGCCGGAACGGTTTTCGTCGTAACCGAAGCCGCCTTCATCGTAGAAATCATCCGAATATTGAACCTCGTCTTTACCTTGTGTGTCGTTTGTCGTAACAAAGACAAAATCAAGGCCGTAGGCGTCGTTTCTTGCTTTGAAAGCATTTGTGATTTCTTCTTCTTCGCCGCTTGTTAAAACGTCTGCATAGTCAAAGACTTTTTGCGCGTCCTTGTCAAAGGCGCAAAGGCTTAAAAACATACATATAAGGAGGCTTGAAATAATTGAAAAACGTATAAATTTTTTCATCCGAAAATACCTCCTATCAATGTAAATACGCCGAACAGAACGGCTGTTGCCACAGCGAAAAATCCAAAGGCTTTTGCTTTGGAAACAGGAAGATAACCCACGATTTTTCCTGTTTGTCCGTTTAAGGTAAAACTATAATCTTTGTCCATATAGCGGTAGTTTAAAACCCAAACCGGAAACATGGTGTAATGGGCATCGTTTCTGATCAAGTTTGTTTGTGAATTGATGATATTTACGGTGCTGTAGCCAACTATGGAAGAACGAGCAGCATCAACTATATATTCGCCGACTCTTTTTTCGACTCTCGGAGCCAATTGGTCGCGGTCGTAGTTGTATTTTTCCGCGTAAAAACCGGAAAGATATGGCATTTCGAACTTGGTCATTTCTTCGTAATTGAAAGGCTCCATCATATCCATAACATCATCCGGCATTTTTTCGGATGCATCGGCGGGAACCTTAAGATAATCGGCACACACATCTCTTGTTACACGGAAATTATCGGTATGAATATATTCGGTGTTGCCGCGTCTTTCATGATGAACTCTGGTACAATGAGCGGTAATATCAGCTTCGGCATCATAATCGTAAATCCAAAATGGCACGTAAATGCCGGTGATTTTTTCTATAACCGTGCGGGAACGAAAAAGAGACGGTGTAAAGAGGCCTTTTTTTGTCCAGGCTTTGTACATTTCAACGGCTTGTTCCTTACTTATTTTAAAAGGAATAATGGCATCGGGGGTTTTTAGACCTTCGACTCTGTCTTTTAATATAGTCGGATTTCCGCAGAAACTGCAAAAAGTAGCGGCTGTGTGAGCATCGCAAAGAACCTCGGCTCCACAGCTTGGGCATTTATAAACTTGAAAGTTTTGTGTCTCGTCTCTGTTTGTGAATTCTCCTGATGTGTTAACTTGTTCACTGTTGTTTTGATCTGTGTCTTTGTAAAGGGCATCAAGCTCTTCCACACTAAGAAAAGTATCGCAGTGACTGCAGTGCATTTTTTGCGAGACGGAATCGAATTCCATTGCGGCACCGCAACCCGGACACTTGTAATTTCTAACCATGTCAGTCCTCCTATTTTGTATTTATACAGTACAATAATAACACAGAAAACAAGCTTTCGCACCGTTAAAAATAATAGTGGCGGACTTGACTATGAGATGATATTTTAATATGATTAAAAAGTCCGAAGGAAATAAAAAAGAAAAAGGAGATTAGCAATGGCACAAAATCCAATTGTTACATTTGAAATGGAAAACGGAGATGTTATGAAAGCCGAGCTTTACCCGGAAATAGCTCCGAATACTGTTAATAATTTTATAAGTCTTATTAATAAAGGTTTTTATGACGGACTTATTTTTCACAGAATAATTCGCGGTTTTATGATTCAGGGCGGAGACCCTTTGGGAAACGGAACAGGTGGCCCGGGATATGAAATAGACGGTGAATTTTCATCAAACGGTTTTAAAAATGATTTGAAGCATGAAGCCGGCGTTCTTTCCATGGCAAGAGCTATGGACCCTAATTCCGCAGGTTCACAGTTCTTTATCATGCATCAAACAAGCCCTCATCTTGACGGCGAGTACGCAGCATTCGGTAAAGTTATCGAAGGCCTTGATATTGTTGATAAGATTGCTTGTGTTGAAACAAACATGTTTGATATGCCTGTTGAAAAACAGCAGCTTAAAAAAGTCAGCGTTGAAACATTCGGCGAAAACTATGATGAGCCAAAAACACACTAAATTTCAAATTTTACTGCGCCCACAAACCCACGTGGGCGTTTTTTGATTCTTCTTCAAAGCTCTTAAAAAGCTCTGCGTATTTTGTATCCGGCGCATATTCTTTGGCATTTGCATAGCCGTTTAATAAAATAATGGCATTGAGCATTTTGGCTCTGATTTCCGATTCGTCGTTTACGTCTTCCGGCTCTTCAAGCCAAACATAGCGCAAATATCTGTCGTATTTGTCCACATCCGAAACATCCGTCTGGAGATAAACGGTATCTCCTTTTTTGATGAGGGATTTGGTGTAATCGCTTGCTTTTGCCCCTTCTTTTGTGTTTCTGTCAGCATCGTAGGCAACACTTTCGGGACAATCGATACCGATAAGTCTGACTTTCTTCTTGTAATCTTCGTATTCAACCCAAATGGTATCGCCGTCGGTGACTTTGGTTACGGTTACTTCGACAAGTTTTGTTTTGCCCGAAATATCACCGTTTGGATTTTTTGTGCCGAATGTGGCGAATTTAACGAGACAGATGATGATAATTGCTATAACAACAGCAAGTATCAGCACCTTTTTGAATGATATATCCGATAAATTGAGTTTTTCCTTTAATTTCATGATTTTTACTCCCTTAAAAACTAATGAACAAAAGCTGTAAAGCTTTATTGAGTATAGCACATTTTGAATGTGATGATAAGTGACTTGAGCCATAAAAAAATTGCTTTAAATTATTTTTAACAAAGTGCTTGAAAATCTTTTTATGATGTTGTATAATTTGCTTTGTCGCTACGGAGTAAGACACATTGGCCCATCGCCAAACGGTAAGGCACTGGACTCTGACTCCAGCATTTCAAGGTTCGAATCCTTGTGGGCCAGTTAAAGGGAGCTGAATTGACAGCTCCCTTATTTTGTATCATAGATTTGTATAATGAAGGGGGATGTCCATGTTTACTTATCAAACGGAAGTTAAATATTCGCAAATCGATTCGGATGCCTTAATGACTTTAACGGCAATGGTTGATGATATACAAAATTGCAGCACCATGCATGTTGCAAAGCGCGGAATGCCAACCATGAGACTTAGAGAAGAATTTAATCAGGCATGGATATTAAACTCTTGGCAAATCGTAATAGACAGAAGGCCGAGCCTGGGAGAAAAAATAGATGTTTCCACAATACCTTACGAATTTAAGGGCGGTTGCGGATTCAGAAACTTCCTTATAGAAGACGAAAACAAAGAAAAAATAGTAAAAGTCAACTCTGTTTGGACATTGATAAATGCCGAAACGGGTTTTCCCATGCGTGTCTCGGATGCGGCAAAAACGGGAATAGAGCTTGACGAAAAACTTGATATGGAATATCTTCCGAGAAAAATAGATCTTCCCGACACGCAGTTTGAAAAGAAAGATGTTTTGAAGGTCAGAAGATATCAGCTTGACACCAACAATCATGTGAATAATGCAAGATATATCGATATGGCTCTTGATTATATTCCGGAAGAGGCGGATATTGCAATGCTCAGAGTTCAATACAACCTTCCGGCAAGAAAAAATGATAATATAGTAGTAAAGACAGCTAAGGAAAAGAATGCGTATTATGTGCTTTTGGAAAATGAGCAGGGTGAACTGTTTGTAAGTCTGGAGTTTACCGAAAGGATTTAAGTATATGTCAGTTATTGAAGTAGGAAAAAGATTAAGTTTAAACGTAATAGAAAAAGTGGATTTCGGTGTTTATTTGGGAACCAAGGACGAAAAAGTTCTGCTTCCTAAAAAGCAAGTGCCGAAAGACATTGAAATAGGCGATGCCATAGAGGTATTTATTTACCGAGATTCGGAAGATCGTCTTATCAGCACCACAAGTATGCCGACTGTTATGCCCGGGGGACTGGGTCTTTTAAAGGTTAAATCCGTAACAAAAATCGGCGCATTCTTGGAATGGGGCTTGGAAAAAGACATTTTGCTTCCATACAAACAGCAAAGCGGCACGGTAGAGCAAGGAAAGTCTTATCTTGTGACTGTATATGTTGATAAAAGTAATCGTCTTTGCGCTTCCATGAAGATTGACAAACTTTTAAAAGTGGCGGAAGAGTACGAAAAAGAAGATGAAGTAAGCGGTACGGTTTACGAAGTGAGCGATAGATTCGGAGCCTTTGTGGCTGTGGACAACAGATTTTACGGACTTATTCCAAAAAGAGAGGTCTTTGGCATAAAAGAAGGCGATGTGGTTAATGCGAGAGTCACTTCCGTAAGAGAAGACGGAAAGCTCAACTTGAGTATTGTCAAAAAAGCATATTTGCAAATGGAAGATGATGCAAAAAAAGTATTGGAAGGCATAATGGAATATGACGGTGAGCTTCCATATGACGATAAAGCAGCCCCTGAAACCATAAAAAAAGACTTTAACATGAGCAAAGCAGCCTTTAAGAGAGCGGTTGGACGCTTGCTTAAAGAGAAAAAAATAGAGTTTGTTGAAGGTGAAATACACATTGTACGCAAATAAATTATAAAATTTATATTAATTTTATTGTATTAATAATAGTTTTAGGGTAAAATATACTGGCTATATAGGTAATTAACAAACTACCTAAAACAATGTTAGGGGATAATAATGGAAGAAAGTAAAGTTAATATAAAGTTTATTTCATCATCGGCATTAAAGATTTTAACTATGGTGTTGATGATTTTGGATCATTGGGCATGGTGTGCCCTTGATATCCACACGCCTGCAGCTCAGATAATTCATATTATAGGCCGAATTTCCGTGCCGTGTATGTGTTATTTTATCGTAGAAGGCTTTTTCTATACATCAAACCTTAAAAAGTATATGATAAGGCTTTTCATTTGCGGACTTGTATCGGCAATTCCTTTTACCTTATTCTTTTACGATATGTACGGTTTCAGGCAGAATATAATGTTTGATTACCTTATGGGACTTATTTGCATAGCTGCAATTGATTCGAAAAAGGTGAAAATGATCTTCAAAGTGCTTATTTGCATTTTGATGTTTGCCCTGTCCTTCTTTATCGGAGGCTGGCCGGTGGTACCTCTTGTCTTTACCATTATTTTTTATCATTACAAGGATAAGTTTGTACCGCAGCTTTTGCTTGTATCCGCAACGGTTGTGGGATATGAGCTCTTTGCGGTTGTTTATTTCTTCTATTGCGAGAAGAACGGCATACCTGATAAATTCCAAACCACTTGGTGGGAAAGACTTTATCTTTTGGCAATGATAGCGCCGGTGTTTATTTTGAAATATTTATACAACGGAAAACGAGGCGGAAAGATATTCGGAAAATACTTAAAAGTTGTATTTTACGGTTTCTATCCGGTGCATCTTATAATTCTTATAATTGTAAGACTTATAGTAAAAGACGATGTTACCCTTTCAAATATTTGGAGTATGGGATATTAATAAACGGATATAAAGAAAAAGAGCTGCGACTTGCAGCTCTTTTTCTCTGCCGATTGGACTCATGCTATACTGAGTAGTCAATGTTTCCGCCGAGATGTGGCATGACGGATTGCTCCATCATCTTTACCATCCCGTCTCCGAGTGCCTCAACGGTATCTAAGGAGTTATCCAATACGGCTACAGCAACTTGATTGCCGACATCGGTCATGGCAAGTGCTGTTGACAGTTCACCTATCTCCATATCTTTTCCTCCTTCTTGGCTTAAAAAAGCCTTTTTTATGAAAAACACAAAGTGTTTTCATCCCTTGCTGAAGATTTTATGTTAGCTTAATTATAGAATAACGGATAGGGCCTTTCAACATATTTAACAAAAAAAGGTCCTTATTTTTAATTTATCGGATAAAAAACAGGCATTATTATAAACATTTTGCACAAAAGACACTTTAAATTTTTGCCAAAATAGGTTAAAATATACCCAAAGATTTTTTAGTGAGGCATATATTATGATTTCAAGCCAAATATTACAAACGACACTTGAGGGAATGAAAAACATTACAAGAGCAGACTTTTGCGTTCTGGATTTGGAAGGCAAGGTTTTTGCAACTACATTCCCTATAACATCAGACTATTCCGAAACAGTTAAGAGCTTTGTTCTTTCCCAGGCCGACAGCCAGAGTATGCAGGATGAGCTTTTTTTTAAGGTTAGCGATGATGAGCAGACCGAACTTGTTCTTATGGTAAAGGGCAACTCGGATGATTTATATATGATAGGTAAAATGGCAACATTCCAGATTCAAAATCTGATGGTTGCTTACAAAGAGCGTTTTGACAAAGATAATTTCATCAAAAACCTTTTGTTGGACAATCTTCTGCTCGTGGATATTTACAGCAAAACAAAGAAGCTTCACATCGATGTGGAAGCAAGACGTATTGTTTTTATTGTTGAAACGGACCACGATAAAGACCCGAATGCTTTGGAACTTTTGAGAACTTTGTTTGCTCAAAAACAATCCGACTTTATAACGGCGGTTGATGAAAAGAATATCATCATCGTAAGAGAATTAAAGGTTAATGAGACTTACAGCGATATGAACAAGGTTGCAAAGACAGTTGTGGATAACTTTGGCGGAGAAGAAGCGGGCCGCGTGCATGTTGCTTACGGAACAATAGTCAATGACATTAAAGAAGTTTCAAAATCTTACAAAGAAGCCAAGATGGCTTTGGATGTAGGAAAAATCTTCTTTGAGGACAAATACATCGTTGCATATAACAATCTTGGTATAGGACGTCTTATATTCCAGCTTCCTACACCGCTTTGCAAGATGTTTATCAAAGAAGTTTTTGATGGCAAAACACCAGATGATTTCGACGAAGAGACACTTATTACAATAAACAAATTCTTCGAAAACAACTTAAACGTGTCGGAAACATCGAGACAGCTTTATATTCACAGAAATACATTGGTTTACAGACTCGATAAATTGCAAAAAAGTACGGGTCTCGACCTTAGAATATTCGAAGATGCAATAACATTTAAAATTGCGTTAATGGTTGTTAAATATATGAAATATATCGAAAACATGGAGTATTAAGATTGGTCTTAATAAATCCGGGAGGAAAAGATGATTATACTTGAAAATGTAAGCAAGTCTTATGAGCCCGGGGGAACACCTGCCCTCAGGAATATCAGTTTGCGTATAAATGAAGGCGAGTTTGTGTTTATTGTCGGCGACTCGGGATCCGGCAAATCCACATTGATTAAGCTTCTTATGAAAGAACTTGAGCCTACATCGGGAAAAATATATGTTAATAATAAATGTATTAACAGACTTAGGAGAAAAAAAGTACCTAAATACAGACGCCAAATAGGTGTTGTATTTCAGGATTTCAGACTACTGAGAGACAGAAATGTATATGAAAATATAGCCTTTGCCCAGAGAGTTGTTGAGGCTCCGGCGCGACTTATTCGAAAAAAGGTTCCGCAAATGCTGTCTTTGGTAGGACTTTCACAAAAATACAGATCCTATCCAAATCAAATGTCCGGTGGTGAGCAGCAAAGAGTTGCCCTTGCCAGAGCGCTTGTGAACGATCCGAAGATTTTGCTTGCGGACGAACCAACCGGAAACCTCGACCCTAAAAATTCTTGGGACATAATGAAACTTTTGGAAGAAATCAATGAGCGCGGCACAACTGTTGTAGTGGTTACACACAACAGAGAAATTGTTGATGCCATGAAAAAAAGAGTTGTCACCATGAAGAAGGGCCAAATAATCAGCGACGAGAAAAAGGGCGGATATTTATATGAAGATAAGTACATTAATTTATAGCATAGGTCAGGGCTTTAAAAATATACGAAGAAACAAGCTGTTTTCTCTTGCATCAATCGCAACCATTGCGGCATGTATTCTGCTTATCGGTATTTTCTATGCCTTGATTGCAAATTTTAATTATATGATAAATCAGGCTGAGGAATCGGTCTGCGTTACGGTTTTCTTTGACGAAGGCATTTCTCAAACGGAAATAGATGACATTGAAAGCCAGATAAAAAAACGTGCGGAAGTAAGTAGGATAGAGTTTACATCCGCGGAAGAAGCATGGGAGCAGTTTAAGGTTGATTATTTTAAAGATTATCCGGATTTGGCCGAAGGCTTTAAAGACGATAATCCTCTTGCGGATGAAGCTTCTTTTTCCGTATATTTAAACGACATTGATATGCAAAGCTCTCTTGTAAACTATATAGAAGGAATTGACGGAGTACGCCAGGTTAATGCTTCGGAAATAACAGCCGGTGCATTGAGTGATTTCGGTACTCTTGCGGGCGTAATATCCATTGCAATCATAATAATATTGCTTGCGGTAGGTATCTTCCTTATAAGCAATACCGTTGTAATAGGTATTACCGTCAGAAAAGAGGAAATAAGGATTATGCGACTTATCGGTGCTACCGACTATTTCGTTCAATCACCTTTCATTATCGAAGGCGTTATTATAGGACTGATTGGTGCAGTAATTCCTCTTGTTGTATTGTATTTTATTTACAAAAACGTAATTTATTTGATAATCGGCCAATTCCAGACCATAACAAGCAGTTTTTCGTTCCTTCCGGTACACAATGTATTTATTATACTTGCGCCGGTAGCGCTTATTATAGGTGCGGGAATAGGCTTAATCGGAAGTGCTTTTTCATCCAAAAAGCATCTTTCAACAATCAAGTAACCATAGATTCGGATCTTTTGGGAGATGAATGCTAAATGAAAAGAAAATTCACATTTGCGGGAAAGTTAATAGCGGTTTTGTTGATTTGCTCTTGCTTTGCAACACCGATTTTGGCCGACGAAATGTCGGATAAACAGCAAGAAAAGAGCCAGTTGCAGAATGAACTGACGGACGTTCAAAGCATAATAGGTGAGCTTGAAGCCCTGAAGAGCGATGCAGCCGCCTATGTAAGAGAACTTGATGCAAAAGTTGCGGAAATACAAACGAATATAGATTATTACAACGGAGAGATAGGCGAAAAACAGGAAGAAATCGACGGCTTAAATGCGCAAGTTTCCAATCTCAATTCTAAACTTGAGGAACAATATGCAGCTATGAAGCTCAGAATCAAGTTTATGTATGTTAACGGTAACGACCAAGTTTTGGATACTTTTTTGGGTTCCGAAAGCTTTGGTGAAATGTTAAACAAATATTCTTATCTTCAAAAGATAATGGAATATGACAGAAGTCAGATGGATGCCATCGATGCAAATATAAAGGCGATATCCACAGCCAAAGAGCAAGTTGTGGGTGAACAGGCCGAAATAGAGGCAATCAGAGAGAACCTTTTAAGCGAAGAAGCAGCGGTACAAGCACTTCTTGATGAAAAAAGCAACGAAATGGCAAATTATTCAAACCAAATCGGTTCATACGAAGAGCGTCAGCAAAGACTCGAAAGAGAGCTTGCAGCGGTTCAGTCAAGGATAAATGCTATAGCAAACGGCTATACCGGTGGAGGCTATACCGGTGGAGCACTTGCAATGCCTCTTGATTATTATGTATATATCTCCACATATTTCGGATGGAGAGATTGGGATCAAAGCTTCCATGCAGGTATGGATTTTGCCGTTGGATACGGAACGCCTATAAAGGCAGCGGCTTCGGGTGTTGTTGTACATTCGGCTTGGCATGATGACGCGGGTAACTTTATCATTATCTATCATGGCAATGGTCTTTATACCGAGTATATGCATGCAAGTGTAAGATATGCTCAAGAGGGTGACTATGTTAATGTGGGAGATACAATAGCATTGGTAGGAAGTACCGGCTATTCAACCGGCCCGCATCTTCACTTCGGTGTAGTTCAAACCAGCGGTGGTTATTCCACAAGCGGACGTGTGGATCCGGCACCTTATCTTGGATTATAAATCAATAAAAGCTAAAGCCACTGCAGGCTGCAGTGGCTTTTATGAATAAAAGAAAAGGGAATATACTTAAAGAAAAGAGATAAAAGAGAAAAATGGATAATTACAAGGAATACAAAGCTGAAGAAGCTGAAAAAAAAGAAGAAAAATCCGAGAAAATAGCCCTTATTAAAGGCCTTTTGCTGGGTATACTCATAATGGCCATGGGCTTTATTGTCATAATGTTGGTTATAAATTATCACAGTTCAAAAGTTGCCGGGGAAAAGGGATATTCATCCACGGAAATTGCCCAGAAAATGGATAAAGTATACAATCTGGTAGAGACTTACTATGACGGAGAATTTAGCGGAGAAGACATGGCGGATCAGGCTATAAGAGGTTTTCTTGCGGGTGTGGGCGATGAATATGCAGAATACTATACAGCCGAAGAATTCGCGCAGACAAGGCAAAACGTTGCAGGCGATATGTTTTACGGTATAGGCGTTGTAGGAGGAGATGATGAATCCGGTTATATATTAATAGGACAGGTTTATACGGATTCACCGGCATATAATGCGGGATTGCAACGTGGCGATTATATTACGAGAATTGACGGCGAAGATGTAGCTGCAATCGGATACAAGAAGGCTATGGAAAACTTGCGCGGCGAGGATGGAACAGAAGTAGCTGTAACTTATATGCGAAACGGTGTGGAAAATACGGTCAACATAACAAGAGGGGCCATATCGAACCAAAGAATGCCTTTTGGAATAGTAGATGAAGAAAACAAAATCGGTTATATTTACGTTTCGAGATTTCAAATGACAGCGGCTCAGCAGTTTATAGATGATGTTAATCTGATGTTGGAAGAAGGAATGGAAAAACTGATTATAGATTTAAGATATAACGGTGGCGGAGATGTGGATACCACATGTGTAATGCTGGATAGGTTGTTGCCTGAAGGTACAATTGTTACAATGAATGGACCTGCTTACTTCGAACAAAAAACAAGCGACGCCGAAAACTATCTTAATATTCCGATTGTAGTGCTTGTAAACGAAAAGACCGCAAGCGCATCGGAAATATTTGCCGGAGCCTTAAAGGACTACGGAATGGCGACGATTGTTGGAAAAACCACCTACGGAAAAGGGGTTGTTCAAAGGTTTTATCAGATTGGAGACGGTTCATATATTAAACTTACCGCTGCCAAGTATTACACTCCTAACGGAACATGCCTTGATGGTGTGGGAATCACGCCGGATTACGAGGTGGAATTTGATGCAGCTTCGGGCGTAGACGCTCAATTCGAAAAAGCCTTGGAAGTAATTAAGTCAATGTAATTAGCATATTAAAATAATATGATTTTTTTCAAAAAAAAGATGTAAGGCAAGTTATATTTATGGTAAAATTATATTAGTATAAGTAAAGGTAAAAAAGCAAATTAATAGTAAGGGATTTGCTTGACAAACAGTGTATTTATGGGGGAAGAAGATATGACAGATGAACAACTTGCTAAAGTAGTACAAATGATTCCTTTATGGAAAATGATTATTGATGAGGATGTTACAATTACCATTCTTGCCGATGATGAAGTTAAATATGTTGACTCAGCAAAAGAGTTTAAAATGACAAACGAAGTGGGTTCACGACCACCTGCAGGAGACCCTGCATGGGATTCGCTGCGTAATCATACTGAAGGCTATTATGAAATTCCGAAGGAAGTTTATGGTGTAAATATTCACGGTAAGTATATTCCGTATTTTGATGAAAACGGAGAATTTGTCTGTGTTATCGCTACAGCATTTTCAATGGACCGTCAGATTGCATTGGAAACGGCAGCAGAATCAATCACCAGCTCTTTGGAAGAAACATCCGCAACAGTGGCAACATATACGGAAGAAGTACAAGATCTCTTTAAATCGGTTGAGGCTTTGAACAATACCATTTCCGAAGTTGAAAACAATATGCAAAATGTGTCCGGACTTGTGGCAGAAATCAAAGGAAATGCGGCAAAATCCAAAATACTTGCGCTTAACGCATCCATAGAGGCTGCCCGTTCCGGTGAGGCAGGCCGAGGCTTTGCCATCGTAGCTCAGGAAATGGGACGACTGGCAAGTGCAAGTAATTCAAGCTCCGAAGATATATCAACGGCTATTAGCGGAATGTTTGATAAACTCGGAGTGGTAGTAGAGGATATTAAATCCATTGATAAAACAGTAACAAATCAAACAGAGGCAATAAAAGGAATATCGGGTGCGGTTGAAGTTATTGCCGAAGAATCACAAACCATGTTTGATTTAACATCAAATGTAAAAAGATAGAATAAAGACTAATAAGCACCGCCGGAATTTCTGACGGTGCTTTTATATTTTTTGATTGGAGTAATGATGTCGGAAATGACAAAAAATATGGGCACAAAAGGGATGCTTGTATATAATCGTTTAAAAACAGACATATTGGATAATAAATATCCGCCGGGAACGGATATGGTGGAGCGAAAACTTTGTGATATTTATGAAGTAAGTCGCTCAACCATTCGTCATGCCTTAAGTGCATTGTGCGCGGAAGGAATACTTGAAAACAAGCAAGGAAAAGGTATAGCGGTTCCGGAGTATAGGATTGAAGATATATTGGAAGTATACGATTTGGTAGGCGTTTTGCAAGTATATGCCATAGAGACATCACTTTCCGGCTACACTTCCAATAATGATAAAAAACTAAAAGAGATAAACGAAAAAGCAAAGGAATACTTGGATAAGGGCGATTTGGCGGAGCGTATGAACTGGGATATTATGTTTCATGAGGCAATAGTGGATTTTGCTCATAACAAGCATTTGAAAATGTTGTTTGAACTTATGGTTAATCACAAAAGACGTTTTGATGTAACCAGTTTTGACGATCCCGAACATGCAAAAGAAACTCTTGAACAGCATATAAAAATATACGAAGCCTTGTGCAAAAGAGATGTAGAGGCTGCGGTGAAAGAAATGAACGAGCATACCGACTATATCAAGAAGTATTATATCGATAAATTAATAAACAAAAGACATAACATAAGTTAGCAAAAATGAAGCGAAAAGGCTTCATTTTTCTTTTAGAAAATTTATAGGATAGATTTTATTAAAAACATATGTTATAATAAATGAACAAGCGTTCGAAAGGCGAAACTATGGATCATTTTGAATTACATAGTGAATACAAACCTACCGGAGATCAACCTCAGGCTATTGAAAAACTTGTAAAAGGCTTCAAAGAAGGCAATCAGTTTGAAACTCTTTTGGGAGTAACGGGCTCCGGCAAAACATTTACTATGGCAAACGTTATTAAAGAACTTAATAAACCGACCCTTGTAATGGCGCATAATAAAACTTTGGCGGCGCAGCTTTATAGCGAACTTAAAGAGTTTTTTCCGAACAATGCGGTAGAGTATTTTGTGTCTTATTATGATTATTATCAGCCGGAGGCCTATGTGCCTCAGACGGATACTTATATAGAAAAAGACTCGTCAATTAACGATGAAATCGACAGACTGCGCCATTCGGCAACGGCATCTCTTACGGAGCGAAGAGATGTTATTGTGGTGTCCAGCGTTTCATGCATTTATGGACTTGGTAGTCCCATCGACTACCAAACCATGACTGTTTCATTAAGGCCGGGCATGGAAAGGGACAGAGACGATGTAATAAGAAATCTAATAGACATTCAATATATAAGGAATGACATGGATTTTAAACGCGGCACTTTCAGAGTACGAGGTGATGTAATAGAAATATTACCTGCGGACACAACCATGGATGCCGTAAGAATCGAATTTTTCGGGGACGAAGTGGATAGAATCACGGAAATAGACATACTTACGGGAGAGATTAAGGCAAAACTTGAACATGTGGTAATCTTTCCCGCTTCGCATTACGTGGTACCTCAGGACCAACTAAGGAAAGCCGCGGAAGCAATCAGAGAAGAACTTAAAGAAAGAGTGGCTTATTTTAAGAGCGAAGACAAGTTTTTGGAAGCTCAAAGGATAGAAGAGCGTACGAATTTCGATGTGGAAATGATGCTTGAAACGGGCTTTTGCTCCGGAATCGAAAACTATTCCAGACACTTAACCGGTTTGGCTCCCGGCACTCCGCCTTATACTTTGATTGATTATTTTCCGGATGATTTTTTGATTATAGTGGATGAATCGCATATGACGATTCCGCAAATCGGAGGAATGTATGCAGGTGACAGAAGCAGAAAGACAACCCTTGTGGATTACGGCTTCAGACTTCCGTCGGCCCTTGACAACAGACCTTTAAACTTCACGGAATTCGAATCCAAAATAGACCAAATGCTTTTTGTAAGCGCAACGCCGAATAAGTACGAGGCAGAGCATGAAATGCTTAGAGCAGAGCAGATTATAAGGCCTACGGGCTTGTTGGATCCGGAGGTTACGGTAAAACCGGTTAAGGGTCAAGTGGATGATCTTATCGCTGAGATAAACGTGGAAATAGAGAAAAAACATAAGGTTTTGGTTACCACATTAACAAAGAAAATGGCAGAAGACTTAACAAAATACATGCAGGAAACGGGAATAAAAGTCGAATATCTTCATTCGGATATCGATGCCCTGCAGCGTGTGGAGATTATACGCAACATGCGACTTGATAAGTTTGATGTGCTGGTGGGCATCAACCTTTTAAGAGAGGGATTGGATATACCGGAAGTGTCCTTGGTGGCAATTTTGGACGCGGATAAAGAAGGCTTCTTAAGATCCGAAACATCCTTGATTCAGACTATAGGTCGTGCGGCAAGAAACTCGGAAGGACGTGTTCTTATGTACGCCGAAATGATGACGGATTCCATGAATAATGCGATTTCGGAGACAAACAGACGTCGTAAGATACAGTCCGAGTATAATGAAGAGCACGGCATTGTACCTACAACCATTAAAAAGGCTGTCAGAGATCTTATCAGCATTTCAAAAGAAACAAGCTATGCTATCGATAAGATAGAAAAAGATCCGGAAAGCATGAGTATTAAAGAACTTGAAAAGACAATCAACAAGGTGCGCAAACAAATGGAGCATTGCGCAACACAGCTTGACTTTGAGTCAGCCGCAATGTTAAGAGACCAGATGATGGAACTTAAAGAGCATCTGGCGAAGATGAAAAGCAAGTAGCTTTGTATATTATGCCGGTTATAAATAGACAGGTTTGTTTTAGAGGGAAAAAATCATAATAAATCAATAAAAGGAGAAGCCGCTTGCCACTCAACGTTCACCACGGTGGCATATGCACTTTAAAGAGCAAATGCCCTGGGTGCCGCGGCATAGTGTTTTAATGATGAAAAACAAAGAATTAACCTACAAAAAATACATAAAGATTAAAGGTGCAAGGGAACATAACCTAAAGAATATCGATGTTGAAATTCCAAGAGACGAATTTGTTGTACTTACGGGACTTAGCGGTTCCGGAAAGTCATCTCTTGCCTTTGATACAATTTATGCCGAGGGTCAGCGAAGATATATGGAGTCGCTGTCTTCCTATGCAAGGCAGTTCTTGGGGCAAATGGAAAAACCAAATGTAGACCATATAGAAGGGCTTTCACCGGCTATTTCCATCGATCAGAAATCAACCAACCGTAATCCGCGATCCACGGTGGGAACGGTTACGGAAGTACATGATTATTTAAGGCTTTTATATGCAAGAATCGGTATTCCTCATTGCCCGGAATGCGGCAAAGAGATTAAAAGACAGACTGTGGACCAAATGGTGGATGCCATAATGGCTTTGGAGAAGGGCAGCAAATTGCAGCTTTTGGCTCCTGTTGTTCAAGGAAAAAAAGGTCGACATGAAAAAGTGTTGGATGCTGCTAAGCGTGCGGGATACGTAAGAGCCAGAGTGGATGGAAATCTTTACGAACTGGACGAAAAAATAGAGCTTGATAAAAACATAAAGCACGATATTGAAATAATAGTAGACAGAATCGCTGTAAAAGAGGGTATTGAAAAACGTCTTGCGGATTCCATAGAAAGTGTAATGAAATTGTCGGAAGGTTTAATGATTGTTGATGTTATAGGTGGAGAGCCGATTAATTTCAGCATGAATTTTGCTTGTCCGGACTGTGGAATCAGCATTTCGGAAATCGAGCCTAGAAGCTTTTCCTTTAACAATCCTTTCGGAGCATGTCCTGTTTGCTCCGGTCTTGGTTATAAGATGGAATTTGATTCGGAACTTATGATTCCGGATGAGTCACTTTCTATTAATAAAGGAGCCATAATCGTTACAGGCTGGCAGTCGGCAAATAAAAAGGGAAGCTTTACAAATGCGGTGCTTGTGGCCCTTTGCGAAGAGTACGGCTTTGACCTTGACACTCCATTTGAAAAATATCCTAAGAAAATAAGAGATATTATCCTTTACGGAACGGGGGACAAAAAACTAACCGTGCACTATCAAAGTCAGCGAGGTGCAGGGGTTTATAAGGTAGCTTTTGAAGGTTTGATTGCAAATGTAAGAAAACGCTACAGTGAGACTTTTTCTCAATCACAAAAAGAAGACTATGAAAACTATATGAGAATAAGCCCGTGCGATTCCTGTAACGGAATGAGACTTAAAAAAGAGTCGTTGGCGGTAACGGTTGCAAACAAAAACATTCATCAAGTTTCCATGATGACAGTGGAGGAATTAAAGGATTTCTTTGAAAAAATCGATAAGAAACTTAATGCACAACAAAAGCTTATAGGCTCGCAAATCTTAAAAGAAATCAAAGCCCGTATGGGATTTTTGGTGGAAGTGGGGCTTAATTATTTAACGCTTTCAAGACCTACGGCCAGTTTATCGGGTGGTGAGGCTCAAAGAATAAGACTTGCAACACAGATTGGTTCTGGACTTGTGGGAGTTGCCTATATACTTGATGAACCGAGTATAGGTTTGCACCAAAGAGATAACGACAGACTCTTAAGCGCACTTAAGAAGTTAAAGGATTTGGGCAATACTTTAATAGTGGTAGAGCATGATGAAGACACCATGCGCTTTGCAGATCATATAATCGATATAGGACCGGGAGCCGGGGACCACGGCGGTGAGGTTGTGGCATGTGGCACGGCCGAAGAGATAATGAAAGTCAAAGAATCAATTACAGGTCAGTATTTAAGTGGAAAACTTAAGATTCCCGTACCTGAAAAAAGACGCAAGCCAACGGGTTGGATAAAGGTGGTAGGCGCCCAAGAAAACAACTTGAAGAACATAGATGTAAAATTTCCTCTTGGGGTTATGACCTGTGTAACCGGTGTGTCGGGATCCGGAAAAAGTTCATTGGTAAATGAGATTCTTTATAAGTCCTTGGCCAAGAAACTCAATCGTGCCCACACAATTGCAGGCAAACATAAAAAGATTGAAGGCATAGAACAATTGGATAAAGTTATATGCATAGACCAGTCACCGATTGGACGTACACCGCGTTCTAACCCGGCAACCTATACGGGCGTTTTTGACTTAATAAGAGACTTGTTTGCGTCAACGGCGGAAGCAAAAGCCAGAGGCTATGCAAAGGGACGTTTCAGTTTCAATGTTAAAGGCGGAAGATGTGAAGCTTGTGCCGGTGACGGACTGTTGAAAATCGAAATGCATTTCCTTCCGGATGTGTATGTAAATTGCGATGTATGTAAGGGCAAGCGTTATAACCGCGAAACCTTGGAGGTTAAATATAAGGGAAAAAGCATTTATGATGTTTTGAATATGACTGTTGAAGAAGCGGTTAAGTTCTTTGAGAATGTACCGTCAATTAAGAGAAAGATTGAGACATTAAATGATGTAGGCTTATCTTATATTAAGCTTGGTCAACCATCCACACAGCTATCCGGCGGCGAGGCGCAAAGAATCAAGCTTGCAACGGAACTTAGCAAACGTCCGACGGGTAAAACCATTTACATTTTGGATGAGCCGACCACGGGGCTTCACTTTGCGGATGTTCATAAGTTGGTTGATATTTTAAGGAAACTTTCCGATGGCGGCAATACTGTTGTGGTTATCGAACACAATCTGGATGTAATAAAAGTTGCGGATCACATTATTGATATCGGGCCTGAAGGTGGCAATAAGGGCGGAACTGTTATTGCGGAAGGAACGCCGGAAAAGGTTGCCGAATGTGAAAACAGTTATACCGGAGAGTTTTTGAAAAGGATGCTTTAGTCGTTCTTGGCAAAAATATCAAAAAAAATATCTAATTATGTTCAAAATTAGCTGATATTCATATTGATTGATATGTAAAGCTAACATATAATAAATAGTTGATAAATATATATGTTTTAAATTCCCCAATTCAATGTTTGCAAAGTTTGAAAAACGTGGAAACTGTTTTCGGGTTAGCAATATAAGATATATAATTGAAAAATGAGGTATAAAAATGACCGGACAAGAAGAAAAAGTAATTGTAATCGACTTCGGCGGCCAGTACAACCAGCTGGTTGCAAGACGTGTGCGTGAATGCAAGGTATATTGCGAGATTTATTCGTATCGCACACCGATTGAAGAAATAAAGGCAATGAATCCAAAGGGAATAATCCTTACGGGCGGACCAAACAGCTGCTATGAGGAGGGTGCTCCGACATATACAAAAGAGTTGTTTGAGCTTGGAATCCCTGTACTTGGTCTTTGCTACGGAGCACAGCTTATGAACCATATTTTGGGTGGCAAAGTTGAAAAAGCTCCCGTAAGAGAATACGGAAAAACAAATACTTTTATTGACGGTGGAAAAGATAGTCTCTTTAAAGGAGTGGAAGAAGAAACCGTTGTTTGGATGAGTCACTTTGATTATATATCCAAACCTGCTCCGGGATTTAAAATATTGGCGCATACAGCAGACTGCCCTGTGGCAGCGGATGCAAACGAAGAAAAGAAATTATATGCTATTCAGTTTCATCCTGAAGTTTTGCATACAGTAAGAGGCAAAGACATTCTCTACAACTTTGTTCGAAATATATGCGAAACTCAGGGAACATGGAAAATGGATTCCTTTGTGGAAAATACAATAAAAGAAATAAGAAACAAAGTCGGCAACGGCAAAGTATTGCTTGCTCTTTCCGGCGGCGTTGATTCATCTGTGGCTGCGGGCCTTTTGTCACGTGCAATCGGAAAGCAGCTTACCTGCGTATTTGTTGATCACGGACTTCTTCGTAAAGATGAAGGAGATGAAGTGGAAGCAGTCTTCGGAAAAGGTGGACAGTTTGATTTAAACTTCATCAGAGTAAATGCACAGGAAAGATATTATGAGAAATTAAAAGGTGTAAGTGAACCGGAAAGAAAGCGTAAAATAATCGGCGAAGAGTTTATTCGAGTATTTGAAGAAGAAGCTAAAAAAATCGGTGCTGTTGACTTCCTTGCCCAAGGAACAATTTATCCTGATGTTGTTGAATCGGGACTTGGAGGCGAATCAGCTGTAATCAAGTCACATCACAACGTTGGCGGACTTCCTGATTTTGTTGACTTTAAAGAAATAATCGAACCGCTTCGCGATCTTTTCAAAGACGAAGTAAGAAAAGCAGGCCTTGAACTTGGAATACCCGAATATCTGGTATTCAGACAACCATTCCCGGGACCGGGTCTTGGTATCAGAATCGTTGGTGAAGTAAGCGGCGATAAAGTAAAAATCGTTCAGGAAGCAGATGCTATTTACAGAGAAGAAATAGCAAAAGCAGCCGAAGAATGGAAGAATGAAAACGGTCATGCTTTGCCAAGCGCAGGCAAAGAAGCAACGGTTGATGAAAGATTTGAACATCAATACAACAGCAATCCACCATGGATGCCGGACCAATACTTTGCGGCACTTACAAACATGCGAAGTGTCGGCGTAATGGGTGATGAGCGTACATACGACTACGCTGTGGCACTCCGTGCGGTGCAGACAGTGGATTTCATGACAGCCGAAAGTGCGCAGATACCATTTGAAGTACTCCAGACCGTAATGAGCAGAATCATCAACGAAGTAAAAGGCGTAAACAGAGTATTTTACGACTTAACCAGCAAACCGCCGGGAACCATTGAGATGGAGTAGAAAGCAATTCAATTAATAGTTCAATAATTTAGTAAGTCATAAACTCAGTAATTTAGTAATTCATTAATTCAATTATTCCGATGCCCACGCTTTAATTTGTGCAGTAAAAGTCATATGATGGTCGTGGGCATCGGAATTCATTATTTTCTTATAATCGATGCCTGTATCGCTCCGATAAGATTGGCGTGGGCATCGAGAATCATAAATTTTCAAAATTCGATGTCGAATAGGCTCTGATATAAGAGTTTATAGCATCGAGAATCACAAATTTTCAAATTTTGATGCCAAAAACAATAAAAGATTAACAAATAAGGCATCGAGAAATCAAAACTTGCTTATTTTGATGTACTACACATATACATATGCGACAAAAAGGCATCGGAAACTTGTATTATGACCAATTCGATGTAAAGCCCAACGTTGGGGGGTATTAAAAAAGCATCGGAATTTAATATTATAATCAATTCGATGTAAAGCCCAACGTTGGGAGTATTAAAAAAGCATCGGAATTTAAGATTATAATCAATTCGATGTAAAACCCAACGTTGGGAGTAATTAAAAGGCATCGGAAATAATAAAAATCGAAAAAAAGGAGGCTGGTAATACGAGATACTTAAAGGAAAAACAGCTATTAAATCCAACATCAGTTTATGAGGAAGCAAAGAGGCGGCACAGTGAGATATCAGAAATATTTAACGAACTGGAAAAATCACTGGATAAGGCACCGCCGGGCAAAATTCATGTTGTGAAATCTGCTAAAAGGACGCAGTTCTACTTGCGAAGCGATAGTTCTGACAAAAGCGGCCGATACATATCGAAATCAAATGAAGCAACAATTAAAACATATCTACAAAAATCATATGACGAAAAAGTAATTAAGTTATTAAATACAGAGCTTATCAATCTTGAAAAAAATTTAAAAAAATCTAATGGAATTATCAGTAAGATTCAAAACTTATATTCAAAAAACCCGGAAGAAGTAAAAAAATATATAACTCCAATTGACATATCTGACGAAGACTATGTGAAAGAATGGTTAAATATACCGTATATAGGCAAGGAAATTAATGAAAATCTTCCTTTTTACGAAACAAATAAAAAGGAAAGAGTAAGATCAAAGTCCGAACTAAATATTGCCAATACGCTTATTAAACATGGAATTCCGTATAAGTATGAATGCCCATTAAAATTACGAAATGGAAGTGTAATATATCCTGATTTTACGGTGCTTAATACTAAAGCCAGAAAAGAAATATATTGGGAGCACCGAGGAATGATGGATGATAGACAATATGCATTAAGCTCTGTGATAAGAATAAAAGAGCTTATGAAGAATGGCATATATTTGGGTGATAACCTTGTAATTACAGAAGAAACATCAAGCAGTCCTTTGGGAACGAATGAGATTGAGATGATGATTGGAAAGTTCTTTGCTTAAACTAAATACTAGAAAATAATTCTTGCGTGATTTATCATGTATTCATTTACTTGTTTATGATATACTTTTTATAAGTAGTTGCGTTTTAGTTATGTATTGGTTATAAAGATGGAAAACATGGGGAAATATTATCAAGTATCTACTTTGCAGGCGCTTGCATTGGGATTTTCAAAGTCTATTATTACGGTAGAAGAGCTTCTGGGGCACGGAGATATAGGACTTGGGACATTTGAAGATGTGGACGGTGAGATGATTATATTAGATGGGAACTGTTATCGTGCCAAGAACAACGGAGAAGTGGTAGTTGCGGAAAATAACAGAGGTGTACCATTTGCTTCCGTATGTAGATTTCAACCACAGCGTCATGAAAAAGTAGGGAAAATAGATACTATTGAACATCTTAAGGAATGGTTGACTCTATGCATAGAAGAAGAATTCGGACTTAATTCCATGTATGCAGTGCGGATTGATGGTGATTTTTCCAAGGTGGATGCAAGGTCTGAATCCGGGACCAAGGCCCATCATGTGACCTTGAAAGATGCTCTTAGCGTTACGCAAAAGGCATTTGTTTTTGAAAATATAAAAGGTTCTCTTGTTTGCGTATATTACCCCGATTATATGGATGGAATAAATGCTGCGGGATGGCATCTTCATTTCCTTTCGGAAGATAGAAAATCAGGTGGGCATGTATTTGATATAAGCTTAAAACAGGGAGAGGCAAAATTTTGTAAGATTACAAGCGTGGAGGTTCGGATACCGGATACGCCTGCATTTGACACATATGCCCTAAAGGGCGCATCTCAGGATGATATTAAAAGTGTGGA
>JAEEGH010005177.1_pt1 | contig 32932 bp, 33 predicted proteins | sample 9134181 | NCBI WGS metagenome assembly JAEEGH01 (sample SAMN16246544, study PRJNA631951) | gut metagenome | biome: gut microbiome; feature: rumen; material: DP-attached | host: Bos | place: Iran: Karaj | collected 2018-10
CAGGGCTTTATGATTGCATGCTTGCCCGTATTATTCCTTATACTCTGAAAGGGGTTATCTGGTATCAGGGTGAAAGTGATGACCACAAACCTCGTTCATACACAAAACTTTTTACAGCAATGATAGAAAACTGGCGTTGTGATTTTAATGATGCTGATTTACCGTTTGTTTTTGTACAACTGCCGGTTCACCGCTATCAGGCCGATCCAGATTTTAAGCACTGGTGTATTATCCGCGAACAGCAGGCTAAAGTTCATGCAAGCGTAAAAAATACCTGGATGACAGGTTGTTTTGATTTGGGCCAGTTCAGTGATATTCACCCTCGCGCAAAAAAAGTTCTTGCAGAACGAATGGAAAAGAATGCTCTGGCAAATGTTTATAATCTGATTCCATCACTTGATGCTGGAGCACCACAATTAGAAAGCTGTCATGCAATGTATGATGGAGCCGCCGGCCAGGGACGTCTTGTTCTGACTTTTGCAAATGCTCCGTTTGGTTTTGAAGTTCGGAAAGATACAGTTCGCCTTGAAGAATACAAAAAGATGGAAGCAAATCAGGGTGTGACTGTTACAGAAGAATTTACAGGCTTTGAAATTGCGGGAAGCGATGGAGTATGGTATCCGGCAAAGTTTGCCTTTGGCGGAACTGATGGTAAACAAAACACAATTATCATTTGCAGCGAAAAAGTAACTCGACCAGTTGCTGCGCGCTACGGCTGGTTTAATTACGGACCAGTTACAATTTATGGAAAGAACGGACTCCCACTCTGTCCTTTCCAGACAGGAGAAATAAAAGCTGAAGGCGGCGACAGTCACGCAAAAATTCAGCAGATAATGACGGTATGAGAAAAGCAAAACACCACGTCATGCTGAACTTGTTTCAGCATCTATCAAACAGATTCCGAAATAAATTCGGGATGACAGTATTTGTTTTATTTTTTATTTTCTCGTCGCTTTTTCCACAGCCCGTGCCCGGCTCATACTACGACTTTGTCGACGCCACAAAAGACATGCCGGCTGGCCACGACAAAACCTCTCTCATAATTTACCGTCCAGACAATGTTGGAGTTCTAAATGACATCCGTTGTTTTCTGCGACTTCAGGATGAAGAGGGGAACGACGTAACCTACACCGCATGCACCGCCACTTACGAATGGATGAGCACACCCGACATCATCAGAAACTACAAAAAAACTTACTTCCTTAGTGGCGGTATGGCAATGCACCTCAAACTAAAAAAGGGCCGTTACAAAATCTCCCTCTACACGCCAATTGACCAGCAGAATAATTTTACCTACGCCGAAGCAGGTGCAAAGCCATTCCAGTGGGAATCTAATATTTTTGAATATGACACAGAAAATCCAGCCAAGGTGATTTTTGTCACCCCTACCCGTAACGACAACGGCTTTTATAATGGCGGCTGGATTATTGATTACAAAGACGGCAGAAAGCCGTGATTATTCACATATTATTTTCTATACTCTTCTTGTCATAGCGCGTTCAGTGTCTCTTTTGAAACCGAAATGTTCGTATAAGCCGTGGGCATCTTTCGTAACCAGAATTCCTAACAAAGATGAAAATCGTTTATCTGAAACAATAGTTGAAATAAGTTTTTTTCCGATTCCATTGCCACGATATTTTTCATCTATAACAACATCTGCTAAATAAAAAGTTGTAGCAAAGTCGGTAACAACTCGTGCCATTCCAATCAGGGAATCTTCGTCATAAACTCCAAAGACAATTGAATTCTCAATTGATTTTATAATGACTTCGGGAGCCCTTGTTTCTGCCCAGTAGGTTGTGTGCAAAAGTTCAATTGCTTGTTCAACTGGGAATTTTGATTTGTCATCACTGATAATTATGCTGCTCATTTTTAAATCCTTTTTATTATGTTTTATTATAATTGTTTTTCCATTTCAATATTACATGGCGCATAACTTTCGTTCAGTTCGTTTCCGGACAGAGGAAATTTTCCGATTCTGTCGGCCGACCACTGAAACAAAGTTTTTTCATCTTTTATCCAGCTGCAGATGATTTGGGAATCCTCAGGTTTGTAATTGCGTAATTTCATTTTTCTTTTTTTAATTTGAAACATAACAATCGGCTGAACCGATCTTTATCCAATTTTTACTCCAGGTAAGATTATATTTCTTATCTGATTCACTTTCATTCAATGGAAGCGAGATTCTAACAGGTTCCTTGTACTGAATGCATACAGGAGTTCCTTTTACAATATTATCATAATTATCATAGCCGCCAAAAATCACTTCTTCAGTTTCTGCAAGAAGAATAAGTCTGTTATTTTCTACGGACCATTTTCCCTGAATTTTCTTAAGGCGGTTAATTGTCTGAGATGGTGTATATTCAAATGTATGATCTTTATTTAATTTGAATAAAGGGCCGCGCTGATCTGCACCGCCATTCCAGACTTCCCAGACAATATCTGCCCCTTCGAAATTATATTTAACAGTTCCCTCGTTTTCGAATATTTTTATTCTGTTAATCGCTGTCTTCTCTAAATCTGTGAATATAACGTCTTTTGTTTTTGGCTTATACCATTCGAACTGATTAAAATATTTTGTTAAATCTTCGTCTGCAAAAATATATCCATTCTTAGCGTAAAACATATTTCTAAAAAGTTTTAATTCTGTTTTTGTAAGCACGCCCAGCTGTAAATCATTGAGATATAGTTTTTCAATTTCTTCTATTATTCCGTTTCTTATGATTGTTTTATATCTTAGCAGGTCAATATCTTCTGCTGCAGATTTTAATCGTTCTGACTGCTGATACGTAAAAGAGTATTCACAATCGATTTCTGTTGAATATTTATTCTTTTCAAAGTTTTGAGAATAAAGAGAATTGATAATGCTTAGTAAAAGTGTGAATAGAAATACTTTTTTCAATTTTATACTCCAGATCCCGAATGTGCACGATGATTATTCATAAAACATCGTGTACATAATTTGTTGGATATTATAACACTGAATAATTGATTTTTGAAGATTTTCGATTTGTAAGCCTGCAAAATACGAAAATTTTATTTTTTACAGGCTTAAAAAAACCAGTAAGTAGCATTTTTTGACTGCAAAAATTGTAATTTTTTAATTTTGCAGGCCAGTTTTACTGTAATTTATACCTGGAACTCAAATAAGATTGTAAAAAATACGTGAAACCAGCCTGCAAAAATCGTATTTTTTGATTCTTGCAGGCTGGTTTTCTATTTCCATCTGAAAAAAAATCAAATATTGGCCTGCAAAAAACATATTTTTTAAGTTTTGCAGGCCAATTCGTCATTTTTTATAAAAAACTACGCAAACTGTGCCTGGCGGAGAGCGTAATAAGCACCACGCTTTTCCATAAGCTCGGCCGGGCTACCGCTCTCGACAATGCCGCCTTTATCAATTACAAAAATGCGGTCGGCATTCTGAATTGTTGAAAGACGGTGTGCGATTACGAAGCTTGTTCGTCCCTTAAGCATGCTCGCAATTCCTTTCTGAACAAGAAGCTCTGTCTTAGTATCAATACTAGAGGTTGCCTCATCCAGAATCAGGATTCTCGGGTTGCTGAGCATTGTGCGGGCAAACGCAACAAGCTGACGCTGGCCGTTTGAAAGTTCACCGCCGCGGGCTGTTAGTTTTGTGTCGTAGCCGTCCGGCAGATTTTTGATAAAATCATCTGCGTGAACGGCACGGCTTGCTTCGAGCATTTCTTCTTCCGTTGCATCCAGCTTTCCGTACATTATGTTTTCACGGATTGTACCGCTGAAAATATAATTGTCCTGCGTCATAATTCCCATCTGAGTGCGCAAGCTCGAAAGCTCTACATCACGAATATCATTTCCATCTATCAGGATCTCGCCGTCTTTAATATCATAAAAACGGCTCACCAGATTAACAACCGTAGATTTACCGGCGCCTGTAGGTCCTACAAGAGCAATTGTTTCGCCCTGAGTCACAGAGAAGTCTACATTCTTAAGAACATCTACATCATCAGTATAACCGAAGGTAACATTCTTAAACTCAACACCTCCCTTGATTGCAGGCATTGCCTGAGCCCCAGCTTTGCTGGTAACTACCGGCTGTTTGTCAATAATTTCAAAGATACGCTCGGCACCACTGGCCGCATTTACAAACTGGTTGTAAAAATTACTGAGGTTCAGAATCGGCTGCCAGAACATTCCGACATAACTTCCAAAGGCAATGTAAGTACCGATGGAAACTCCCTCGATTCCGAGCAGTTTAATACCAACCATATAAAGTGCCATGGTTCCGACACTCCAGCACAAATCAATCCATGAACCAAAACCGTCGCACCAGCGAACGGCTCGTAAAAACTCCTTGCGGTCATCCCAAACTAACGACTGGAAGGTTTTATCGGTCTCCTGCTCTGCACGGAAGCTCTGAATAATTTTGATTCCAGAAAGGTCTTCGTTGATAAACGCATTCATATTCGAAGACTTCTGACGCTTTGCTTTCCAGTGCTTTTCTGCCATTATCGAAATCAGGAAAACTCCACCAATAAGGAAAGGCAGACTGCAAAGGGCTGCAAGCGCAAGCTTCCAGTTTTTTACAAACATAATCACCATAACCGCAATGACCGTAACAAGGTTCGGAATCAAAGTGGTAACGGCATTTTCAATAATGTCCTTGAGCGAGTTCGAGTCACCGATAATTCTCGCAAGAATTTTTCCGGACGGACGCGAATCAAAAAACGCAAGGTCCAGTCCCTGAATGTGGTCGTACAATTCCTGACGCAGTTCCTGAATAACCTTATTACTTGTCTTTGCCATCAAAAGCATACGAAGCTTTATTGCAAGAACCGCAAGGATATTGATTGCAGCACCCAGCAGTACGATGCGCACAAGTCCCGGAACATCGCCCGGAAGAATATAACGGTCAATGGCACGTTCATTCAAAAGCGGATTCACGAGGTCTACCGCAGTACCGAACGCCATCAGCGCAAATACGCCCGCAATTCGTTTCTTATATTTAAGCAGGTAACGGAAAAGTCGTGACATCGTTTCGAAGTTCGATTTCTGCACCTGCTGTTCATCTATTTTATAACTATTCATCTCATAAACTCCAATTATAAGGGGGAAGGCTCCCCCTCGCTCGCACTGCGTTGCTCGCTACCCCTTCTAGCGGGGACACCCCGCAACGCCCCCAGTTAATACTGACTATCGTAAGTCTCTTTATACAACCCGCCGAGTTTCAATAACTCTTCGTGAGTACCAGACTCCACAACCTTACCCTTATCAAGCACAATAATCTTATCAGCCTTACGAACCGCACTGATTCTGTGCGCGATAATGATTTTTGTCATACCGGAAAGTTCGGCAAGAACCTGCTGAATCTCCTGCTCAGTTTCTGTATCGAGTGCCGAAGTTGAATCGTCCAGTACGAGTACCGGTGTCTTACGGGCAAGGGCACGTGCAATTGTGATTCGCTGTTTCTGTCCACCGCTGAGGCCGACACCTCGTTCACCAATTACTGTGTTTTCCTTTTCTTCCATGCGGTCTACAAACTCTGCAGAATGCGACTTCTCCAGAGCGGATCGCACTTCGGGCACAGTGATTGTCTCACGCGCTCCAAGGCGGATATTTCCGTCGATTGTGTCTGAGAACAGGAAGATGTCCTGCATTACACAAGAGATTGCACGACGTAGTGTTGGCAGTGGTAACTCGCGGATATCAATTCCATCAAGCTTGATGCTTCCATCAGTTACATCATACATACGCTTCAAAAGGTTGATGAGCGTTGTTTTACCCGAACCTGTTGCACCCATGATACCGAGAGTTTGACCCGCTTTGATGCTGAATGAAACGTCGTCGAGAATCTTCTTTTCCCCACTCGCATAGGTTACATGATCAAAACTGATATCACCGCTGATATCAAACTGCGAGAACATTGCATTCGCAAGGTCGGCATCGGCACCTTCTGTGTTCTTTGCAAGCTCGCTGTTTTCCGTAATGTCCGGCATTTCTGCGTAAATCTTGTTCAGACGCTTAACACTTGCCTTTGCACTCGAAAAACCGTTTGTGAGCCATCCGAGCATTTCCATTGGCCAGATCATTCCGCCTACATACTGAAGGAATGCCATCAGCTCACCAACAGACATCTTCTGGCCACCCTGCAGCGGGTTACCCTTCATAACGATGAGTCCGCCAAGGAAGAGCGACACAACAGTAAGCACTCTGGTAATAGACTGAATCATCGGATTGTACTTTACGAAAACCCGGCTCAAATCAATATTCAATTCATAAAACTTCTGATTGTGCTTATGGAACTTTGCAATCTCAAAGCCCTCACGCGCAAAAGCTTTTACAGTTCGCACACCGGCAAGATTTTCTGCCGCAGTATTGTTCATCTCTGAACCTTCCTGCATAACCGCACCGTAAAGTTCATCCAGCTGCTTCTCCATCAGAATTGCAATCACACCAGAACCAATCATTCCGATAATCGGAATCAAAGCGAGCTGCCAGTTAATGCGAATCATAAAGAACAGAGTTAATACCGTACGGATAAACACCTCTGCCATCAGAATTCCCATAAAGGCTGCAATATCCCAGATGCGGTCAACGTCGTCCTTTACGCGGCTCATCAGTTCACCACTGTTTATGCCGTCGAAAAAGTTTGCCGACAGACTCTGGATTTTGCGGAACAGATTTATACGAACTTCACAGGCAATCTTACTGCCGGCATAGTCACACAAAAATTCCTTGGTGTACTGAAAAATACAGCGCCCTACACCAATTCCAAGAATCCCTAAAAGCAGGAAGTTCAATACTTCCATCTTCTTTGCAATCAGAACATCATCAACAATATGCTGGACAATAAGAGGGGCAGCCTGATCCAGCAGCGTACTTGCACACATAGCAATGAGCGCAATCAGATATAAAAAACTATAACGTTTAAAATAGTGAAATAAATTCAACTTGTTCATAAGTAACAAAATTTTAGCAGAAACGATTCGGCAACGTACCGAAGACAATAATACACACGTCGAGGACCGTGCGGTCGATTTAGCGAGGATTTGATTTATAAGTGGAAACTAATTCTTCTTTGCTGGCGGGAGAATCAGTCCACACTTAAAATCAAAACTTACAACACTGTTATTCATGGGAGTGACCTCCTTAAAAAAGAATTTCAAAAGCGTACGAGGATATAAACGCTTATTGATATTTTCAATCTAGTGAGAATAAAATTTTTTGTCAAGGGAAGTAATAGATTTTTTGAAATACTACATCAAAAAAATTGAATAACAAAATTTTAAAAGTATACTACACTTTAAAAATATTCGTTTTTCATATAATATACATTTATATTGATTGAAAAAATGTTAGGTTGACGGCTCATTATGCCTCTTACTATCAGTTTGAAAAATCTTCCAGCATTTTTTCAGAAATAAAAAATCATTGGAGGATTAAAAAAATGATTGTAAAAGGTGTTTTAAATGGAATGTCAGATGGACATGGTTTACCAGGATATACTGAAAGAGCGTATATTAAAGTAAATGAAAAGCGATATAAGCGAATTGCAGCTAATAGCGTAGTTGATAATATTTTAATTGAAAATATAGGAAATGAAGTTGAAGTTTCATTATCACATTCTTTATTAGGTGGAAATTTAGTATGTGCCATAAAAGAAGCAAATGGAGAAGTTTCTAAAGCAAGTATTGTACTTATGATTTTATTAAACCTCATACGCTTTACGTTATATTTTTTATTAAAGGTGTTTTTAGAATTTTGTACAATGTTATTTTCTTCATATTCAGATATTAATTTCGATATAGTCCTATTAATTATTTATATTTTCCCATTAATATCCTTGATTAAAGAAATTAAAGCTCGACATGCGCTAAAATAAGAAACCTTACAAAGGCGGGATTAAAACCCCGCCTTTTTTATTGATAAATTGATTCTCTGGAGTTTATCTTACTGACGACAACCGGCTGCGCAGTTCGTAACATCTGTTCTTGAGATTGCGGACTTCGTTGAGGCTGCTCATGATTTTGGCGGTCATGTAGACATCAACGATGCCGCTGTCGAAGAAGAAGTCGGCGAAGGTGGCGATGCCGCCTACGTTCATGCTGTAGTCACCTGGCATGCTGATTCCACCGAGTACGCGCTTAAGTTCCTGCAGAAGGTAATTTACTCTGTCCATAGAGACCTTGGCATTACTGAGTTTTGAGTGTTTGATGAGGTCAACGATGAAGCCGCCGCCGAGGACATCAAGGAAGCCCCAGTTTCTGGCGGATGAAAGCTGTCGCTCTGCCTGATCGAGTTCTGCAATAAGCTGATCTGTGAGTGTAATTGCCTGATTGATTTGAAGTTCGTTATTCATATTTTAAAAGATAACACTTTTTCTTATGAAATAAAACAAAAATATGATAAAATAAAAATATGAATTATGATGAACTTGTAAAAACTGCAATTGAAATGACAAATATGTCTTATGTCCCCTACTCTCATTTTCACGTAGGTGCAGCTCTGCTTGATAAAAACGGAAAGGTATGGACCGGCTGTAATATTGAAAATGCAGCTTATGGACCTAGCAACTGTGCTGAACGCACTGCTGTTTTTAAGGCTGTAAGTGAAGGCGCACGCGAGTTTGAAGCTATTGCTATTGTGGGTGGCCCTGAAAATGCTGACGGAAAAGTTGTAATTGAAGATTTCTGTCCACCATGTGGAGTTTGCCGTCAGGTACTCAGCGAGTTCTGCAAACGAGATTTCAAAATCATTCTTGCAAACGGCAAAGGTGAACAGAAAGTGTTTACTCTTGCAGAGTTACTGCCAGAGAGCTTTAGTCTTTAGCCCAGTGGTTATAAGGCTTGCCGCCGAAGTATGTTTCTATGAGACGGCTGTTTTTATATACTGCTTTCAGAGAGAAGAACGATCGGTTCTGAGCAATAAAATCAAGGTAGATTTCATCGGCCTGCCAGTGCGGCAGGTCGTTTATTTTTTCTATCGGGACCCATTCAAGTTCACCTTCATTACAGTCGGTTAAAAGAGTGCCGGAAAACTTTCGGACACGGAAAACGTGCATGAACTCGGTGTAATACGGGGGCGTTGTGGGGGTGTCCCCTGCAGAGGGGGTAGTGGAAGACTGCGAAGCAGGCTGGAGCGAGGGGGAGGCTTCCCCCACTTTATCCTCTTCACTCTTATCGACAAACGTAACAATTCCACAGTATTCGAGGTCTTCGGGATTTACAATAAGGCCTGTTTCTTCGTGGATTTCGCGGCGGACGCAGTCTTCGGGGCTTTCGCCGTTTTCGAACTTACCACCGATTCCTATCCATTTATCGTGATTATAGTCGTTCTGCTTTTTTGTGCGGTGAAGCATTAAATAGCAGCCGTCTTTTTCTATATAGCAAAGTGTTGTGTTTACAAGTGTTTTCATTTTTTTGATTTTATCTTTTTTTTTGAGTTCCTACAATTCTGTGATATAATATATAATAATTGAGAGGGAATATATGACTACGCTGAAACAGTTTATTGCATCTCGACAAATAAGGCATCTTTTTGGCAGTTCTGATCGTAAACGTGATAAGGGGCAGACAACTCCTGCTGATATTATCCGTTATGATGATATTCTTTACGGCGATGACGTAAAGCTCAAAAAATGGCAGTATCTGGACGTTTACAGACCGAAGGCTGCTGTTGAAGCTGACGGCTCTTTAAAGACTCTTCCTGTTATTATTAGTGTTCACGGTGGCGGCTGGGTTTATGGCGATAAGGAAGCTTACCAGTGGTACTGTATGCGGCTTTCTCAGCGTGGTTTTGCTGTTGTAAATTTCTCTTATCGACTGGCTCCTGAAGCAAAATTTCCGGCTTCAATGCAGGATACTGAAAAGGTTTTCCAGTTTGTAGCTGATAATGCCGCTCAATATGGTTTTGACACAAATAATGTTTTTGCAGTTGGCGATTCTGCAGGCGGTCACCTTCTTTCCCTTTATGCTGCAGCCCTTACAAATGCTGACTTAAGAAAGAATTTTGAATTTATCAAGGATAAAAAGCTGACTCTCCGCGGATTGGGATTGAACTGTGGAAAATATACTCTTGATGATACTGATTCAAAGTTCCGGCTTTTAAGAAGCGGTTTTTTACCTAAAGGCGGAACCCCGGACGAGGTAGAACTTGTAAATTCTGCTAATCATGTTACAAAGGATTTTCCACCATCTTTTGTAATGACCTGTGAAGGTGATTTCTTAAAAGCACAGGCACCTTTGATGAAAGCGAAACTGGATGCAGTCGGAGTTCGAAATGAACTGCACTGTTATGGAACTCCAGAACAGCCGCTCTGGCATGTTTTCCATTGTGATCCGAAACTGCCGATTGCCGTTCAATGTAACGACGACGAATGCAACTTTTTCCGTTCGCTAATGAATCAATAGTTTTTACGGACTATTTCAATAATCTCATCCAGGTCGAGGCCCATTTCGCGGCAGGCTTTTACGTCGCGGCTGAGTAATTCTTCGGCGGCAGAGTTTCGTTTATCTGATATTTCATGATGTTCAAGTTCGCATACAAAAGTACCGCGGCCTACAGCTGTGGAAATAAAACCTTCTCTTTCGAGCTGCTCCCAGGCCTGTTTTACGGGAATTACACTTACACGCAGATTTACGGCAACGGTGCGGATTGGCGGAAGCTTTTCACCGGCAGCAACTTCGCCGTTCATTATCTGATTGGCTATCTGCTCGTAAATCTGAGTATAAATTGGTTTGTCACTTTTCTGAGATAACACTATGTCCATATTACAAATCGTACTTTTCAAACTGGCGGGCTGCACGGTGGAAGGTAAGAATCCAGCTTAATGCATAAATCACAAGGCCTGCTGCCAGAATAATCAGTTGTGGAATAATAAACTGTGTATCGCGGCTTGTATAGAGCTCTCCAACTTTTGCAAGAGAATTTTCTGCATTTGCATAATATGCCCATACCGGAAGCTCGCAGGCTGCGTAACAGATAAAATATGCAACAGCTGCTGCAATATAGCGAAGTCCTGGCTTAAGCGGATCCTTATAAACATTGCCCAGAAAAATCAGATTGAAGATTGCAAATATAATCATCTGAAATCCAAAATAAGCAAGGGTCAATTCAATGCCGGCAGTGTTTGCAGGAAAGCCTGCTGCAGTACGGATACACCATCCAAGCAATGCACAGATAAAAGCAAAGAGTTCCATCATTCCGCAGTACATAAAGCGTGCCTTTACAACATCAATCTTCTTTACCGGAAGCAGCACTGTATACAGAATATCATGTGATGACTGATTTAAGGCAAAGGTCATCATTATGCAAAGTGTCATATAAAATGGGCCTACGTACATCGGGTAGCTTGGAATAAAGTACATTCCAAAACAACAGATTGTCCAGATTACAGTCTGCGATGCATTACCAAGGCAAAATTCTTTTTTCAAAAGTTTTAATGTATTTGATTTCATAGCGGTTATAACCTCCTAAAAAAATGCCGTATGTCACGGTAAATTATCGTCTCTCAATGTGAACCATAATGTCTTCCAGAGTTGGCGATGCAATTTCAAAACCGCCCTTCTCTGCCAGCGCCTTATCTTCAGTTTTCATAAGACCTTCGAAACCAAGCTGATGTGTATGAAGTCCGATAATCTTAGGCTCAACTTCCGGTGTGAGCTGGTCTTTCTTTCCTGCTACACTGATATAACTTTCGCGGAACGAGTCGCGGTCTGTACTTGCAAGAATCTGGCCCTGTTTGATATAGGTGATATAGTCGGCACATTTTTCAAGGTCGCTTGTAATATGAGTTGAGAAAAGAATTGAGTGTGCACCGTCTTCAACAAATTCCTGAAAAAGAAGTACAAGGTCATCACGGGCTGCAGGATCAAGACCACTGGTTGGCTCATCAAGAATTAAAAGTTTTGGATTATGGCTCATTGCAACAGCAACAGAATATTTTACCTTCATTCCGGCAGAAAGCTGTTTAAACTTTTTATTCTGATCAATTTCAAAACGTTCGCAAAGTTCTTTATAACGGGCATCATCCCATTCATGATAAAAAGATTTTGTTACATTTGTGATTCGTGAGATTTTTGCTTCAGGATAAAAATCAACTCCGCCAAAAACATAGCCTACCTGATTTTTAATTTCCAGTTCATCCTTTGGAATTGAAAGGCCGCAGAGTTTTACTTCACCACCGTCATTTTTCATCAGATTCAGCATGGTCTTGAGTGTGGTAGATTTACCCGCACCGTTACGACCAATAAAGCCCATGATATAACCTTCTTCCAGAGAAAAACCTACATTCTTAAGCTGGAAGGATTCAAAGTTCTTACACAGTCCATTGATTTCAATAAGATTCATTTGACATCTCCCTGAGCGGAACGATCGAAGCGCGTTCCGTGATTCTTATATTGTGCATATTGTATATACACAATATAACACCTACGGGAGACTGTCAAGTTTTTTTGAATATCGATTTTACTTTTTTTCGCTGATGAAAAGGCCTGTAATTGTAACCAGAGCTCCAATTCCGCCGAGCAGTGTAATTTTTTCTCCAAGTACAAAGAAGGCAAAAATAATCGTAACTACAGGAATAAGGTAAATCGCACAGTTTACTTTAACAGTGCCAAGAATCTGGCAGGATTTATTCCAGATAGTAAAGCAGATGCCGTTGGCAACTACTCCCAGGAATAAAAGATTTATCCAGTTCAAAGGATTTGAAAAACGAGTTGCGTTCAGGGTCTTATCAAAAGAAAAGAAGAACGAAGTTGTTTCCGGATTTACCAGGGTATAACGCCAGCTTACAAGAGAAAGAGGAATCATAATTAAAACAGAGAAAAAGAAAATACGGCGGGAAACTGCTATGGTTGCATACTTTCTTCTGTTCAAAATTGAAACTATCATTGAATAAAAGCCCCAGCAGATTCCTGAAAGCAGAGCCAGAACATCTCCCTTAGGATTAAACTCCAGAGCAGTATTTCCGTTGAAGCAGACCAGTGCAACTCCAGTGATTGAAATCACAAAACCAATCATAAACCATACCGAAAGATGTTTTTCCTTCAGAAAAATCTGACTGATTATTGCTGTAAAAAGAGGACAGATGCTTACGATTACGCTTACATTTGAAGCGTTTGTATAATTGATAGCGATGTTTTCTGTGAGCTGATAAAGAACAACTCCAGTTAATGCTGCAAGCGCAAACAGGATATTGTCGCGCATTGCAATTTTCTCGAACTTTGGATGAATAATCCAAAGCCCAAGATAAGCAGAAATAAATCTGTAAAAAAGAATTTCAAGTGAAGAAAAATCTCTGAGGAGATACTTTGTACAGACAAAAGTAATTCCCCAGAAAAAGATAGATACGGCGGCAAGGATTATCCCCAACGCCTTCTGACTGTTTTTATTCATAATGAAAGACTTTAATCTTTTCTGCTCATTTTGTAAATTGCCAGCATATCTTCTTCATGTAAAAGTTTTGCTGAACCTTTTGCGCCGTTTACACCGACTGCACATTTGTGAGCCATAAGAGCAAGATCTTCATCAGTTGCATTTACACCAAGTTCTTTAAGATTTGTAGGCATGTTGATTTCGCGGTAGAAATCTTCCATTGCTTCAATTCCCTTAAGGGCAATTTCTTCATCTGTACCAGTTGCAGGAACGCCCATAACATTGATTGCATAACGCTTAAAGCGTGGAAGACAATCCTTGTAAACATAGCGTGCCCAACTTCCCCAGATTGCAGCAAGACCTGCACCGTGAGCAACGTCGTAAAGTCCGCCAAGTTCATGTTCAAGTTTGTGAGTCATCCAGTCGCCGCCGTCGTTTCCGCAGCCTGTAAGTCCGTTGTGAGAAAGACTTCCAGCCCACATTACTTCAGCACGTGCTTCATAATTATTTGGATCTTTTACAAGAATCTTTGCCTGCTCTTTTACAGTGCAGAGAAGAGCCTCTGCCATAGAGTCTGTAAGTTCCATATTTCCGCCGTTTGTAAAATAGCGTTCCATTGTATGCATCATGATATCTGTACAACCGCAGGCTGTCTGATAATCTGGAAGTGTCATTGTAAGATCCGGATTGAGGATGGCAAACTTTGGACGACCGAAGTCGCTTGAATAACCACGCTTTACAAGACCTTCTTCTTTTGTGATTACTGATGAATCACTCATTTCACTACCTGTTGCAGCGAGAGTAAGGATTACACCGAGAGGCATGCTTACCTTTGCCTGCTTTTTATAATCATATAAATCCCAGACATCACCGTCATTCATAACTCCATAGCCGATTGCCTTTGCAGAGTCAATTGCACTACCCCCGCCTACAGCAAGAAGAAAATCTATTCCTTCTTTTTTACAAAGTTCGATTCCTTCATAAACAAGGCTCAAACGTGGATTTGGAACTGCGCCACCAAGCTTTACATATGGAATACCAGCCTTGTCGAGCTGGTCAGTTACCTTCTGCATAAGGCCTGAACGGATAACGCTTCCTCCGCCATAATGAATCAAAACCTTTTTACCGCCGAACTCCTGAATGAGCTGGGCAACCTTGTCTTCTGCGTTCTTACCGAACATCACCTTTGTTGGTGTATAATATTTGAAATCGAACATATTTCCTCCATTTGTCTAATTGTTTTAGAATAGCACAGAACATAAAAAAGTCCCATAAAAATCTTGTAAAATTTTTTTACTCAAAAAATCAAATCAATGATAAACTTATATTGTATTCTCATAATTACAGAAAGAGTAGCGCGCACACTTTCTGGAGCTGTCCCCGGAGACACAGGAGTAAGTTTGGCAAATCTTGATTTATTAATGCGGTCACTTGTTTTCATAGAGGATCATCTTGAAGACACGGTTCCGGTTCAAACGGAAGATATTGCAGATGCATGTTATGCTTCCAAATCGGCATTGGAGAAAGTATTCAAATATATGACTCATTTTTCAATACACGATTATATTATACGTCGAAAAATGACTCGAGCAGCCCGAATGATGATAGACAAGCCAAACTTAAACATTCTTGATATTGCCATTCAATTCGGCTATTCAAGTCATGAAGCCTTTACGAGAAGTTTTTCACAGGTATGGAATTGCAATCCGTCAGAGTTTCGAAAACGCTGCGAAAATCGTCCCCATACTGTAGAACTGTTTCCTCGCATTACAGGCTTTATGCAACTGGAAGGAGAAAAACTTATGAGAAGAACAGTTGATATTTCTGAGCTGTATGATTTTTTTAAGTCGCGCAAAGACTGCTGGTTTGTATGCGGTGACATTGTGAGCCTTATTCCAATCAACAATATTTCACGTAAGGCTGGTGACATTGCAATTTCCGAAGCACTTCGCAGAATGGAAAGTGTATGTGGCCCTGAAGATATAGTTTTCAGAATTGGCGGTGATGAATTCGCATTGCTCACAAATTCTTCTGAAGAGGCGTATGCAGAAGAACTTAAAGATAAAATTCTTGCAATGAACGGAGCCATTATACCTTACTATGAGGAAGAAATTCCTATGAGTCTTTATGCAAAGATCATCAAACTTGAAAACGATGCTCTCAGGTATTCAGAGATATTTCCAAAGTTGATGATCAGAGCAGAAGAAAAAGCATAATTAAAAAAGTTATAAGCGGACTACGTCGGTCCTAAAAAGTCCGTGGTGATTACAAAAAGTTAGAAAAAACTTTGCCCTGCTGATTTTGAAGCGGGCTTCTGCTGAACTCTCAGGGTAAAGTTTTACCAGCTGAACTCCGTTGTCGTACACTGCCGCAATAAATGAAATATAGTGTTCCTTTGTCATCGGATGTTCAATATGAACATAATATTCATCTTCAACAGTTTCAATTTTCAGAGTATGAGCAGAGTCAGGCTCTTCTACTTCCAGTGGAGGTAATGTAATTCCACAACAACTGATAACAGCTTCACCAGTCGCCTGAATCACATTTCCACAGACAGGACAGATGTAAAACTGAACCTTTTTCATATTGAAGTTTCTGTTTTTATTCTGAACTTCATTTCCAGAAAACAGTTCAATCACAGAAATCCCAAGCGCTTTAGCCAGAGGTTCCATCAATGAAATATCTGGCAGCCCGTGACCATTTTCCCATTTACTGACAGTTTTATTGCTCACAAAAATTTTCTGTGCAAGCTCATCCTGTGTCATACCTTTATTTTCCCGAAGACGCTTAATTGCAGCGCCGGTTATATAATTGTCCATGATAATCTCCTGAATAAGACCGTATCGGTCAGATTCTAAAAACTCCGCGTCGTTTTCTGAATCTTAGATTATCACCTGTTGCCCCACCCTTCAACCTACGCTTCGTAGACGTATGCTTTTTCTTCTGCTATGATGAATAATATGAAAAAAGTTATAACGGCAATTATCTGTACAGCGTCAATTCTTTTATGTACGCTCCTATGTCTCGCAGCATACAAGAAAAATACAGAACCCTATATTGAGTTCAGTTTTGTAACAAATCAGTATGATGAAAAAGTCCTTTCAAGTGCTCCTCAAAAACTTATTTCCTTAAAAAAAATTGGAGCACAGTCAGAAATCACAGTACGAGGCAAAGATTCTTTTCATAATTTTTCTAAAACAAAGTTTTCAAAGAACAAGAACAATTTAGATAAATATCTCCAGAAAACAGATTTTATAGATTTTGATAATAAAGAAGTCATCCAGCTGTCTGAAAGCCTGAATCTTTCAGAACTTGAGGCAATTGATTGTGCAAAAACAATTCTTAAATCTATAAATCAAAATACAGGCTTTATAAAATATGACAATGCGCTTGCTGCAGATATTTCCCTGGGTTATACGTTTGGGCGGTCAGCTAGTGAGACCTTAAAAACTTCCATGGGTACCTGCGGAGAATTTGCAAATGTTTTTGTAGCTTTGATGAGACTGAACAATATTCCTTGTAAATATATCTGTGGCTGCTGTTTAGATCCATCTTATTCCACACTTCATGCATGGGCAGAATTTTACGATGAAAAACTTGGCTGGATTCCTGTTGATCCACAGGCTGGAATTCTCGGAGTTCTCCCGAACTATATTAAGAGGCTTGAAGGAATCGACTTCCCGGATACAGGTTCAGATTTCTCAAAAATTAAGTTTGGAAACGTAAGAATAGTAGAAGTAAAAGAATGATAATCAGAAAAGCTGTTTCAGCAGACTCAAAAATAATTGAGGGAAAAAGATTTCATACAATACTGTTACACTTCTGCATGTATGAAATCCCGTTCCTAAAACTTCGGAAGTTCATCCAGAGTTATCACCCTCTCACTATTAAATACATTCTTCAGATTTTCAGTCTTATTATCAGTGAGCCAGGTAGTATGCCAGATCATAAACCATGACCAGAATGTTCCGTCTTTTTCAAAACGTTCTACAGACGGCACCATTCCACATTCATGAAAAGCCATTGGCTTTGATGTAATTTCCGTCAGTTTATTCCATGCACCTTTATTTGTTGATTTATCGTAATTATCCGAGCCAATGATATCAACATACTCATCACCAGGATACCATCCCTTGCTCACCCACTCAGTGTATCCAAGAACCCAGATTAAATTATCAAGTTTATATTCATTCGTAAACTTTTCATACATCAGGCACCAGAGCTTCTTAAAGTTTTCATCGCCACCCTTTCCCCACCAGAACCAGCGGCCATCAAACTCATGGAAAGGTCTCCAGAGTACCGGAACATTTTCATCTCGCAGATATTGAAGTGTTTTGGCAGCCTTATCCCAGCTGTTCATCAAAGTGTTGTATTCATCAGTTCCTGGAGTCAAAAGCTTTTTAAAGTCCGGATGATCCTTTTTCGATTCTCTGTATCCGCTGATATCAACACCAGTATGCCAGCATATAGTAACAAGCCCGCCCTTTCTGTCCCATTCAATTGCGCGTTCAGCAACTCCATCAAAATCATTGTTAATAAAATCAAGACCACGCATCGCAGGAAGTTTTCCCGTCACTTTCAAAAGGTAGTCCATCTCATAATCCACAGATCCCATCCAGGTAGATTCCTGCTGAGCCGAAATAATCTTAGTTCCAAAATTGTCGCGGATAAAATTAAACACTGATGTAGTCTTTTCATTTCTTCCCTGCAATTCAAGACCACTAACATCAGGAGCAGGTTTCACAACCTTAGTGCTTCTGCAGGAAGAAAACATCAAAAAAGCAGGTATCATAATTGCCATAAATCTTTTTCCCATTTTAATACCAAAACCAAGTCTACGACTTATAAAAAATAACAGATTACGGATTCCCCTTTCCGATTATCACAGTCTGATAATCACACAGACAAAATTCCTTTTATCTTAACAGGCAAGAGGAAGAAAAAGTTTCCATAACATTGCAAGTGTTACTTTTACCTTTCTAAAACCTCTTGCCTGATATTATATCATACTATTCTGGAAGCTGGTCACAAAACATTAAAAGATTTGCAGTAATTCTTTCCTGAGCAGTAAGCGGACGGAAAACTTTATTATCGTAAAGTTCATCAAGAACCATCATAGCAACTCTTGAACCCACAGCAAAATTCATAACATTAACAATCACTCTATCCTGAATCTGTGGTGGATACATTTTTGACTGAACCATTGCCTGTTCCAGTGCAAATTTTGCAAACTCCTTCAAAAGGTCTTCATCTGGCTTAGGAATCAAACCGGCAAAATCGTTGAAACTGCTTCTTACAACCATAGTGTTAATTGTTCCATTCTTTGAAAGGAAACCACGTTCACGAAGTCTCTTAAACTTTTCTGAAGTTGCTTTTGATTCTGTAATTTCTCCAGTGATAATTTCGTAAAGGCTCTCATAATCTGAATTGAGATTATTCTTCCAGGATCCCTTTCTGCAGTCAAATCTTGAATCCACCGACCACGAATATACACAAGGATATTTCTGCGAATCTCTTGTCATTTCTCCACAGCTCCAGAATTTCTTTTCGAGCTCAGAGAAATTAAATTCACACTTGTAGTCAGGATCCATAACTTCAGATTTTGTTTCTACAGAAACTAAATAATCAGCTCCATCCAGTGTCTTTATTCTGTGTTTAGACAAATCTTTTTCAATAGAGAGTCTGCACTTTGTAACAATTGCATAGAAAATAGTAGCAGCTTCAAAAAGTTCGCGGTTTCCACCTGGAATGTAAACATCCCTATTTACAAGATTTGCTACAGCAGCACGAACCTGAGGAACATATTTTTCTGTCAGGATTTTTGCAACCTTCTGCTGCATTCTTACGAGATTTGCTTCAGCTTCAAGTGAATACTGTTTTGGACTAAACTGTACATAAGTTGAATAGCGATTTCCTTTTGTTTCAACCAGAAAACCATTTGTCACAAGAAGTTCAATCTTATCTTCAAGATAAACAGGTGTCATACCCAGATCTTCCGCAATCTCTTCCACAGTCTTTGGTGTTTCATAAACACTATAAACTATGTTCAGATTGATTTTATCGTCAAGATAAACTTCAGGTCCCCCCTTGCTTCCAGGGCAACCGCTATGACTGAATTCCAATGCCTTTACAGGTGATAATCCTAATTTTCCAATTTTTCTTTCCATAGTAAAACCTTCCTTTAAGTCATTACGAGCTTTGTTCAAGTGCCACTTCACTGTACCAGCGGGAAGTCCATGCTCTCTGGTAATTTGAGCAATAGACTTTCCCTCGTAATAAAAGGAATAAACTATTTCGCGACGGCTTGAAGATAAAAAGCAAATCTCCTTTCGAAGTTTTCTGATTTCCTCTTCTGTTTCTCCTAAGTCGTACTCATCAAAGTAAGGCAGATTAAGACCATCCACGGAAATACCTTTTTGATGTTTTACCTGATTCACATATTTTGCATAAACATGTTCACAGATTCTCCAGACATAACCTTCAACATTTACAATGTCGTCTGTCTGAAGCATCGAAAGATAAACTTCCTTAAGCATCTCTGCAGAAAGTTCTTCTGCCTCATCATACGAGTATGATTTCTTTACGGCAAATCCATACACCTTTGATGAGAACTTTAAGATTAACTTGTCAGCCTTTTGTTTTTCCATCTTATTACATCGTACCAAATAATTATTTGATTGTTACAGCGTTGTATGCTTATATAGTGTGTAACAATGGAAAAAGGTTGGAAAAAAAATCATTTTTTTACTACAATCAGCGGAATTTTTATTTCTTCCTGTGTAAGACCGGCATGCATACCAGGCATTTTCTGAGCTTCAAAATGAGTATTTGTAACAGATGTATCAGAAACCGCAAGCGCAACAAAATCACCAATCATCTGATCCAGTTCAGGTCTGTTTTGACCAATTCCAAAAAGCTGACAGTCAAGAACTTCTTTTCTGGTTAAAAGCAAAAAGCTATCACCAAAAGTTTTCCTGAACAATTCAGGGAAACTTTCCTTATATTCATCTTTTACAAAAAGATTCATTGTACGAGGTTCAAGAGAGAAACTTCTTACAAGACAGTTCATAATCTCAGGATAATCAAGGATACAAAGATTGCGGCTGTCGATATGCCCGTGGTCTGCAGTAACAATAAGCAATGTATCTGAAAGCTCCGATGCAAACTGTTCAATCCGTTTCTCAAGAACAGTAACCATTTCATGAGTTTCATTACTTACAGTTCCGGTTGCATGCATTGTTGCATCCGGTTCATTCCAATAAGCGTAAATATATTTCTGGCCGTCTTCATCACAAAGATTTTTGATACGGTTTAAGATTGCTTCTAAATCCTGTGGATAAGGCGGTAAAAACGGCATAGAGGAATAAGCTTTTCCTCCTGCCTCATTGATTTTATCCACCACAGATTTATAAGGTGTAAAAGTGTTTCCTATATGAAAATCAGCAGCTGGAACAATTTCATTCCATGAATCCTCAGTCCAGATTGGTTTTCCTGAAGCATCATAAGATTCCGGCTGAGCCCCAGCCTTTTCTGATTTCTGTTCTGTATTTCTGAAAACAGTGACGTTTTTGTCCAACTGAGGATAATAAACATCCCAGCCAAGCCAGCCATGTTCATTAGGATATAAACCGCTCATTATAGAAGTTGTAGCGGCAACCGTTGTCGGAGGATAAACAGAATTAAACGCCCCTGCTAAGTGAGATCGGAAAAATCCTTCAGGTTTAAGATGCTTTTCCAGAATAGAAATTCCAAGTGCATCAAGAAGAAGTACAACAACATTTTTATAATTTCCGGCAAGAACTGTATCTGCCAGAGGCAAGGTAGCTGCAGTAGTTTCTGCACCAAACTTTTTTAATACTGAGTTAGCAAGATTTACAAGACATTTGTTGTAATCTGGAAGTAATTCTTTTTTAATCATTCTACTTTTTTAGCTTTTTTATTTCAAAAAATCAAGAACATCCATTTGATGTGCTACATGCTCAAACTCATCTAAAGGAGGACAAGGAATATGAGGCTCATAAGCACGGTCTGCGAACCAGGTGCACTGAACAGCCTTCATTCCTGCATCCCGGGCTCCGTAAAGTTCTCGAGAACCACCGTCTCCAACATAGAGACATTCTTCAGGGGCAACTCCTAAACGCTCTATCATCCGTTGATACATCTCGGGAGCAGGCTTACAGATTCCCTGTTCGTAGGAAATTAGTGCGACATCAAAATAAGGAAATAATCTACTTTCTTTTATAATCTCTCTTTCATCAGAAAAAGTATTTGTAATAAGACCTATTTTGATTCCACGTGACTTCAGCTCATTCAGCAGTTGAAAAGATTCTTCAGGAATTGCATCAAAGGTATCTTTTAAGGCTGCAAGTCTGTTATTTATAATTGTAAAAATCTTCTCTTCTGAATAGATACCGATTTTTTTGAACACTTGAATAAGGCCTTCTTGTATTGTCAATTTGCCGATACTTCTGTCGTGTTCAATCAGATGCCATTCTTTTCTGAAATTTTCTATATCTGCTAATCCGACATCTTTTGCAATGTCTTCACTAAAATAAGTGCAGCCGGTAAACAAAGTTACCAGCGTTTCAAACATATCAAAAACTACAGCTTTTATCATTTTTTAATTTCCTTATCAATTACCAGTATCTGATAAAGTAATTGATAACATAACAGTTCCTCCATCTGTGAATTATTATAACACAGAATTTCGCTGAAGAATCCATCATGAGTCACGAAATGTCAAAAAATGAACACGAAGTGTTATTTCAACTAAAACTTTATTCTTCGGTATCTTATGTAGTTAATTACGGCACGTAATCCTTCATCGCACAAAACTGCAACAAAGACACCGAGCATTCCCAGCTTGAATACAAATACACAAAGTGCAGCAAGGCTTACAACTCCAATAGTTCCCATTATCTGAGTGAAAAGCATCCACTTTGTGTCTCCATAACCGCGGATTCCGTTTCCGACAATTATATTGCCTGATTTTCCAAATAGGTTTGCAGCAACCATGATGATGTAGATAACCGACATCTCAATTACGTCTTTGTCCGTAGTAAACAAGCTCAGTGTGAGCCGTGGAAAAATTGAAACAAAAATCAACGCAAATGCAGCAACGAGGAATGCCCATTTTACCGAGGTCTTAACAACAGCCTTGTAAAGTTTAAGGTCCTTTGCTCCAGTAGCTTCTCCTGACAATGTTAAAGTTCCGCTTCCAATAGCTCCAATAACCACAACAAAAAGAATCTCTACAGTAAATACCATAGAATAAATTCCCGCAGCTTTTTCGTTAATTGTATTAAGGATGCGGATTATACAAAGATTTCCGACATTCCAGAGCAGATCTTCACAGGCAGTTGGAATACCAAGTTTTATAGATTCAAAATAAGGTCTTATTTTTGCACCAAGAATTCTTTTAAGCCCGGGACTCGTAAAGAATTTATCCTTTTTAGAAATTGTTATGTACAAAAGATAAATTGCACCAACATATTCCGCAATTGTAGTTCCAAGAGCAGCACCGGCAATTTCCATTCTAGGGAAGCCGAACTTTCCGAAAATCAAAAGATAATCCAGAATAATATTCAGAACCGATCGGATTATACCATAAGCGACCAGCGGCTTTGTATAATTTGAAGTCTGGAACACAACACTATAAGAAGCCCAGAGCCCGATAATCAGATATACAGGCGCATAAATTCTTGTATAAGTAACACAGGGTTTCATTACATTTTCTGAAACACCCATCAACCTAAAAACAAGCGGACTGCAGAATGTCCAGAACAAAAACAACAGCACTGGAATTACATTATGAAGCTTAATCATTGAAGCAGCATAGTCTTTTGCTTTTTCAATATCTTTTTCACCAACAGACTGGCTTATAAGAATTGAGGCACCCATAGCCATAGAGAAAACGAAAGACATTGTAGTCCACATAGGAGCAGTTGCATTACCAACTGCACTCATATACAGAATATCCATTCGTCCCAAAAAGATTCTGTCTATGAACATCTGAATCTGTGCAATCAGATTGCTCAACATGATTGGAACGAAAATCTTTATAAGTTTATTTTTATACTCAGCTTTAAAAAGCATAAATTACTCCAGTTTATTTTATCGCGCTTACTCCATCACACATATTGATTGTTGTGATCGAACCATCATCGTTGTATTTAAATTCCGCAACACAGACACTGCGATGGAACAAACTACCGCCCGGTAGTTCATCTGTATGATAGAACAGATAAGAGTGTCCCTTAAAATCAGCAATACCAGGATGATTTGTAAAACAAGGACCTTCTTCCATCAGAACTCCGCCGTACTCCCAAGGACCACGGGCAGTCTTAGCAGTTGAATAAGCCAGATGCTCATTACGTTTTTCGCCTTCTGCAAAAGCAGCATAAACCATATAGTAAAGGCCGTTTCGTTTATAGAACCATGGACCTTCGCCATAAGTTGTACCTGTATTATGGCTTCCCTTTGCAAAAGATTTTTCTGTCATCGGAATTTTCATTACACCAATTTTTTTATTATAAGAAATCATATCTTCATTCAAAAGAACATAACGAAGTTCAGGATTTCCAAAATACAGATATGCCTGACCGTCATCATCAATGAATACAGTCGGATCAATATCGTTCCAGTCTCCCTCATCTACAAGAGGATGACCAATATCTTTGAAAGGACCAACAGGACTGTCTGAAACTCCTACTGCAATTGCCATACCGCCGTTCTTCTTATGAACCGGACAGTAAAGATAGAACTTTCCGTTTCTTTCAATTGCCTGCGGTGCCCAGGCTCTGTCATCTGCCCATTCAATATCGTCAAGAGAAAAAATCTTTCCGTGGTCAGTCCAGTTCACCATGTCTTTTGTTGAAAAACAGCGCCAGTCATACATTGTGTAAAAATCGTTTACAAGTTTATCTTCATCATGTGTTGTATAAAGATAAAGTGTATCTCCATAAACCATAGGGGCTGGATCCGCTGTATAAATATCTTTGATAATCGGATTTTTGTGAAAGTTTTTTTCTTCGCTCATTTTTTTTACTCCTTTATTTTGAGATGCAGCCAGAGAGGTAAAAAACAACATCGCAAATATTATTATATTTTTTTTCATTTAATTAATATCCAAGTTTGCGGTCCACGAGATAATGCAAAGGTGCTCCATTTGTAAAATTCTTTAAATCTTCACAGAACATCTGAACATTCTTATCTCTCGTATATGGAAGTGTCATATTTCCAGCCACATGTGGAGTGATCAAAAGATTTTTGATTTTCCACAAACGGTTGTCTTTTGGAAGCGGCTCTGTCTGGAATACGTCAAGGGCAGCTCCGGCAAGATGACCAGACTCCAGTGCATCTGCAAGAGCATCTTCATCTATTGCTGAACCTCGTCCAACATTTACAACATAAGCCCCTTCTGGAAGTATGTTAATTCTCTCGCGTGAAAGAATACCGCGGGTTTCAGCAGTTGCCGGAAGACTCATTGCAAGAAGATCTGTCTCTGACAAAACTGAATCAAGTTCACTAACAGGAAGTACGTTATCGTAAACAGTTTCTCTGCTTTTTCCGCTGCGACATACACCAATAATTGAAGCAGGCTCAAAAGCTCGCACTCGTTTTGCAAATGTTGTTCCGATATCACCTGTTCCAAGAACTGTAATTCTGCAGTCTTTCAGAGACCTCTGCTCACGCGGAGACTTCCATTCCCCTGCCTGGGTTTCTTCCATAAATTCATTCAGACGTCTCATCATAACAAGAGAAACGGCAATCATGTGTTCTGCAATCGAAACACCATATGCACCCGCTGCATTTGTAAGAAGACAGTCCTCATTTGCAAAATAGCCGGGTGTCATAAGGGAATCTACACCAGCCCAAGGCACACAAAGCCATTTCAGATTTTTGCTTGTCTTTACAATTGAAGGTGCAAAACCATAGATAATATCAGCATCAAAATTACTTTGAGGAATTTCTGCTTCAGCAGTATAAAAGAAAACTTCATGACCAAGAGTCACAGCTGTATTTTTTATAAGGTTCAGATGCTTTTGTTCAAGCATATTATTGATTACAAGAATTTTCATTTGAAACATATTATAATAATTTTATAAAAACTCCTAGCAGTTTGAATTTACAATAATAAAATTTGCATTTAGTCATATCTTGTGATAGTATTACTATCACTATGAGTGTTATAAATAATATCAACAGACTTGCCGCATACGGACTTAAAAGCGGTCTTATAGAAAAAGAAGATGTGATTTTTGTAAAAAACCAGCTCCTTGCTGCCCTCAACATCGACGGTTTTGAAACTCCCGAACAGGCAGCCGAAATCCCTGAAGTAGAGATTTCAGACCTGGAAGATATCCTTAAAAATCTTCTTGATTATGCAGTTGAACATAACCTCACTCAGGGAGATGGCATTGCAGCCCGCGACCTTTTTGACACAAAGCTCATGTCTATAATGACAGACAGACCATCAAACATCAGAGCAAAATTCAACGAACTTTATAAAAAATCTCCAAAGGAAGCAACAGACTGGTTCTATAAATTCAGCCAGGACACAGATTACATCCGCCGCTACAGAATCTGCCGCGACGTAAAATGGATCAGCAAAACTGAATATGGCGATATGGATATCACCATAAATCTTTCAAAACCAGAAAAAGATCCAAAGTCAATTGCAGCTGCAAAGAATGCAAAAACAGTCGGATATCCAAGCTGTCTTCTCTGTAAGGAAAATGAAGGCTATGCAGGCCGCTTAAATCATCCGGCGCGCAACAATCACAGAATCATTCCTCTCGAACTTGCTGGAGAAGCATGGGGCTTCCAGTATTCTCCATACGTTTATTACAACGAGCACTGTATTGTTTTTAATCAGGAACACTCTCCAATGTGTATTTCAAGAAAGACTTTTGTACGCCTTCTTGATTTTACAACACAATTCCCTCACTACACTCTCGGAAGCAACGCAGACCTTCCGATTGTAGGCGGTTCAATTCTTACACACGATCATTTCCAGGGAGGTGCTTATAACTTCCCGATGGCAAAAGCTCCAATTCTCAAGCAGATTACAATTAAAGGTTTTGAAGATGTAGAAGCCGGAATAGTAAAATGGCCGATGTCTGTTCTCCGCATTAAGAGCGCAGATAAAAACCGCCTTGTTGAACTTGCAGACCATGTACTCAAGACATGGCGAAATTATACAGACGAAGCAGCTTTTATTTTCGCAGAAACAGACGGCGAAAAGCACAATACACTCAATCCTATTGTACGCCGTCGCGGTGACCTGTACGAAATGGACTTAGTACTCCGCAACAATATCACAACAGAAGAACATCCGCTTGGTGTATATCATCCTCATGCAGAACTTCATCACATCAAAAAAGAAAACATTGGTCTGATTGAAGTAATGGGACTCGCAATTCTTCCGGGCCGCCTTAAGACAGAATTCAAAGACCTTGCACAGGCTATGATTCAGAACAAGGATATCAGTAAAGATGAAGTTCTTGGAAAGCATGCCGACTGGACAAATGAACTAAAAGAAAAGTACGGTTCGTTCACAGGAAAATCAGAAGAAGAAACAATCGATATTCTGCAAAAAGAAACCGGAATTGTTTTCAGTAAGGTACTGGAACATGCCGGTGTTTACAAATGTAATGAAGAAGGCCTCAAAGCCTTTGAAAGATTTATCGCAGTTTTGTAATTAAAATGACAAAGGCAACGGTCGATAACTAAACGGCTAAGCCTTTGCCTGTTTTTTTCTGGTATATTTAACTCTGGTGTATTTTATTTCATCACCAGAAGTTTCACCAACTGTTTTTTCAAAATCATCAGCATCAAAATCAGGAAAGAAAACATCTCCATCTTCAACAACCATCTGAACTTCAGTTATATACATAACATCAACAAAGGGCAAAGCTTCTTTATATACACCATAACCACCGGCAATAAAAACTTTCTGACCTGCCGCAAGTTCAAGTGCTTCTTTTAACGAACTAACGGTAGTTAGTCCATCTTCTTCAAAGCTCTTTGTTTTTGAGATGACAATTGTTTTTCGATTTGGTAGAGGATGTCCGATTTCTTCGTAGGTTTTGCGCCCCATTACAACAACATTACCAGTGGTAAGTTCTTTAAACTGTTTTTTCTCCCCTTCTATCTGCCAGGGAATCATACCATTTTTTCCGATTACATTATTGATAGAGCGCGCAACAATTAAACCTGTCATTTTCTTATTGATCTTTTTCGAATAAGTTCTTTAACTCTTGGCCGATTATATCTTTGAGCCATAATAAATCTGCACTCAAAAATAATAGAAATAGTTCCTGTAAGAACAAAAATCCATAGTTTACCGAAAATAAATCCAAAAAGAATATATATTAGCGAACCACAAATCAAAGAAAAATGAATTGTTTCAGCAATACACATTGATTGAAGGATTCTCTCTGGAGAACTTGTTCTTAACGAAAAAGATTCCGGCTCATAAGTAATTAAACTGTCCTTCCATTTTTTTACCTGGAAAAACTTATAAATTGCTTTTTCAAAGGATTTTGTACGGAACCAGAGATTATCAGGATTAAATGGTCCTCTATGCACAATACTCAAAACTCTTGGAACAGAAGCCCGCATGAGAATGTGATAAAGCACCATCAGGAATGTAACGAACAGGAAGTATAAACGGCGGTATCCCAAAGCAAAGCAAAAGATACCGCATACAATTACAATCAAAATAAGTGATGAAATAATTATTGTCTCTACTTTTTTTACTGGATTTTCAGGCATACTAATTCCTATCTAAGCCCACCAGCTTCAGCTTCACTGGCTTTTTTCCAGAACTGACTACGCCCAAAAGGTCCAACCTCACCGCGCATTTCCAAAGTATCTATCTTGTATTTCTTTCCATCTGCACCGTGATAAGTAATTCGACACTTATATCGTTTTCCATCACCCGGATCAATAATATATCCGCCAGACCACTTACCGGCAGCATCCTTTGACAAATCCCAAATCCAGGTAGTTCCAACAGTACGTAAAGTTCCAACATCAACATTATTCATAAAGTTGTCGTAATGTTTACCCTTTCCACCATCGGCAATTACATCTTGTGGCAAATCAGCAACAGAAAGAATCTTTCCATTGAGTTTTCCACCATGCTCCCAGATCTGCCAGCCTGCAGTTGCCTGATTAGTCTTTTCATCATAACTAACCCAGAAACCTTCAGCAGGATCTGCTGCAAAACACATAGTTCCCAAAAGAAGAACAGCTGTAAATAAAGCAATGATTTTTTTCATCTCATCGTCTCCTATAAAATGAGTATATAGATAATAGTAGATTTTAACATAGGTTTTTCTTACGGGCAACTGATTCCAGGCCTATTTCTGCAAAGTCATTTCGGCAAGCATACAAAGTCCTTCAACAATTGCCTCGTGCTCTTTAGGAGCAATACGAGCATAAAGTGTATCAGGAGTATCGTCAGGCATAACTGGAACTTTTTTCTGAATAAGGATTTTTCCGGTATCACATCCACCATCGGCAATATGAATAGTACAGCCGCTTTCTTTTTCACCGGCAGCAATAACAGCCTCATGAACGTGATGACCAAACATTCCGACTCCACCAAATTTTGGCAGCAGAGCCGGATGAAGATTTATAATTCTGTTTTCGTATTTTTTAAGAATGTCACCGGCAAGAACAGTAAGACAGCCTGCTTCAACAATAGCCTCGGCTCCGTATTTTTCACAAGCCTCCAGCATAGCGTTTGAAACAGCAAGACGCTTAGTATCGCGGTCACTAGCCTTAGCAACCTCTTCACCCATTACAGCATAAGGAGAACAGATAGCAGAAGGAATTCCAGCCTTGGCAGCACGCTCCAGAGCAAAAGCCTTTTTAGAATCAGAAATTACACAGACAATCTCATAAGGACAAGCATCGCCCTGCGCAATCTGATAATCAATCAAAGCCTGAAGGTTTGTACCGCCACCACTAACTAAAACAGCTGTCTTTAATACTTTCATATACACATTCCAAAATGGTGCTCGCAAGTCTCGCACCTGAGGCATTTTTCTCGATGAACCTAAAACGACCCGCTGTCGCAGCTCGTTTTTTAACGGTTCTTCGATTGTAGCCTAATCTTCGAACAAAACAGCGTCTTTCTGGCTGTTTACTTCGCCCTTAGCATATTCTACACGGCCAATCTTGTAAGCCTTCATATCAGGACAGTAATCCTTGTGATATTTGTGAGCATTAGCATTGAACATTTCAAGAACAGCATCAGCCTCTTTAGCTGAAACAGCAAGAACAAAACCAATACCCATATTGAAAGTATTGTAAACGTTATCAAAATCAGCACCACGGCGAATAAGTTCACCAAATACAGGAGGGATATCCCATGAAGCACGCTTGATTACAGAAATCAACTGCTTCTTTCCTTCCTTAGCCTTTGGATACATACGTGGAATATTTTCAAAGAATCCGCCGCCAGTTACGTGAACCATACCGTGGATAGCCTTGCGGTATTTTCCGAGAACTTCCATAACAGGCTTAACATAAATACGTGTAGGTGTAAGAAGAACTTCACCAATAGTCTTACCAGTATCAGTTCCGTTTACTACAAATGGATCATTTACATTTGGAACAAGTTTGCGAACAAGGCTGAAACCGTTAGAGTGAACACCTGTAGAAGAAAGACCAATAAGAACATCACCTTCGCGGATATCCTCACCAGTAATCATATCTTTTTTCTCACCAACGCCAACACCAAAGCCGGCAAGGTCATATTTACCAACATCATAGAAGCCAGGCATTTCAGCAGTCTCACCACCAAGAAGAGCACAACCAGTATCAACACAACCGTCTGCAACACCCTTTACAAGTTCAGCAGCAACATCAGCGTCGAGCTTACCGCAGGCAACATAATCAAGGAAGAAAAGTGTCTGAACACCAGAGCAGAGAATATCGTTTACGCTCATGGCAACACAGTCAATACCAACAGTGTCATACTTCTTCATCTGGAAAGCAACATCAAGCTTAGTTCCAACACCGTCAGTTCCGCTTACCATAACAGGATTCTTAATTCCCTTAGGCACTTCGAACATACCGTTAAAACTTCCCAAGCCAGTCAAAAGACCAGGAACTACAGTTCTCTTTACCTGTTCCTTATACTTATCTACCGCGCGGTAACCTTCTTCTACGTCTACTCCAGACTCTTTGTAGTTTGCCATTGTTTGCTCCTATTGCTTTATATTAAAATTTTACGTCTATTCCAGATGCAGCGGCATCAGCTGCAAGCTTTGCTCTAAAATCTTTTAATTTCTTAGAAAGTTCTGCATCCTGCAAGGCAAGAATCTGCAGCGCAAGATAAGCTGCGTTCTTAGCAGAATTGATTCCAACTGTAGCAACCGGAATCTGTGGTGGCATCTGAACAATGCTCAAAAGTGCATCCATTCCGCCAAGACCATTTGATTTGTCGCTAACGCACTCGAGAGGTACACCGATTACAGGAAGTGTAGTAATTCCCGCAATAACTCCAGGAAGTGCAGCTGCAAGACCGGCGCCGGCAATAATAACCTGACATCCGTCCTTTTCAACCTCTTCAACTGTCTGCTTGAGTAAAGCCCCGGCTCTGTGGGCAGAAATGATATAAGCCTTGTAGTCAACGCCGAACTCTGTGAGAATATCGGCCGCCTTTTTCATTGTGTCTTTATCTGACTTTGACCCAAAAAAAATCGCAACTTTCATATGAGAGTTATACCATAAAATAAAGTTCATCACAATATGGGGAAAAGAAACTCGATGATTATGAAAAATCTAATGGGCGGAGCGGGCGGGAGGTGCGGGCTGCCTCTTGAAGCTTTTGGCGCTTAGCCATAAAAAATAAAAAATCACTTTTCAAAGAAAAGTGATTTTTTATATCCCAAAAAGCTGAAAGCGAGCATGTCCGTACCTAACACCAGCGGGAGCCCATTAGATTTTTTCAAAAGTAACGTTATTCCTTAACCTGATATTGTAATAAAAGAATACGCAGCTCTTCGATGTTTGAAACGTTAAAAATCTTGAAGACTTCGGCGAAGATTTTTTTTACAGTAGAAATGCTGACGAAGTATTTTTCGCTGATTTCTTTATAGCTTAATTTGTTGTGAATATTTTCAAGGACAAAAGTTCTCTGGCGCTCGTTGAGGTTATAATCAGAAAGGCTGATTGTAGAACCTGCCGGCTTACCTATAATTGTATTGTTCTCACGCACGTTCTTTGGGAAAAGACACGAAAGCTTTGCCTTAAGTCTGTAGTAAACCCAGAGATAAAAGGCGAAGCAGAAAATTGAATAGCTGATATTAATAAGCATGTGTTTGATTCCATGCGGATATGAGAGAACAAGCGTAATAAGATGTACTACAAACATTATAATAATATTTTTACGATGTTTATTTACAAGAAGATCGTTACAAAGAATCAAAATGAGAGAGGCATAGAAGAAGAAAATTCCAAGCTGCTCATAATGAGTAAGGATTGTCAGCTCACTTTCAATCATAAAAATCGCAATCACAAAATATAAATTCTGATTGATAATAAAAATAATTGCGAGACCAACACACAAAAAATGAACTACAGGAATAACGATATTTGTAGGTGCTATTTTTTCAATAATAGAAATCGGGTCTCCATTCATTAAAACACTAATAATTCCAGCAACGAGCAGAAAGACGAGACCAACAACAGCAACAACCCTCTCCGAGCTGATTCTGTTCTTATTCATAGTTCTTCTATTATAACATAAAAATATATTTTTACCAATAACTATTTGTTTTTAAAATAACCTTGGTTATTTTAAATTTGCTGCTATATGACCACAGGCATTTTCGCCATCCATTGCACTTGAAACAATTCCACCAGAATAGCCCGAGCCTTCACCTGCAGGGTATAGCCCGCTGATAACCGTACACTCGTAGGTTTCCTTGTCGCGAAGAATACGAACCGGTGTACTTGTACGGGTTTCCGGCGCAATCATAAGGGCATCTTCGCTGATAAAGCCATGCATACTCTGATCTATCTGTTTAAAGCCTTTTTTAAGACGTTCGCTGATGTGAGACGGGAGCCAGCTTCCGAGCTCTGAAGATACAAGGCCAGGCGTATAGCTTGAAGCAGGTAAATCAGCTGATTTACGACCAGCAATAAAATCTGTAAGGCGCTGAGCCGGAGCCGCCTGTCCGTTTCCGTTTTCAAAGGCAAGCTTTTCAATGCGCTGTCTGAAACAAAGTCCTGCAAGCTCTGCACAGCCTTCACGAACAGCCTCTTCTACACAATCAGCAGGAAAATCTCCGGGACGTACCTCTACAACGATTGCCGCATTAGACCATTTTGAATTACGAGCCGCAGCAGACATTCCGTTTACAACAATTTCTTCAGGGGCAGAGCTCGAAGGAACTACAAAGCCGCCCGGACACATACAGAAGGAATAAACTCCTCTTCCGTCAATCTGCGTTGTTACTCTGTATTCTGCAGCGCAAAGAGTGCCGCCTTTCTGCTGTGTCTGTTGTCCATGGTATTGAATATCATCAATCACCTGGCGCGGATGTTCTACACG